>Ga0307513_10000360_pt1 | contig 66466 bp, 35 predicted proteins | sample 15_EM_MG_FD_202174 | JGI IMG/M metagenome (GOLD analysis project Ga0307513, IMG submission 202174) | Populus trichocarpa ectomycorrhiza microbial communities from riparian zone in the Pacific Northwest, United States - 15_EM | ecosystem: Host-associated > Plants > Roots > Unclassified | place...
TTTGAAAATTTTGAGGAAATAAGAAATATCTGTTGGTGCTGTGGGATTGAGAGATGATAATCGGATGAGTGGAAAAATCATTTTGAACAGAAAAAATATTCTGAAGAAATATTTGAAATTAATAAAATTTTTATTTTTATTTTTATTTTTTCCATATTGAAGAATACACCTTGGGCCAAAATCAACAAATAAATAATGAATTTGAAACAGAAGCAGTGGCACGTGCGCCTCGTACATAAAAGTCAACATTGAGATGGTCAATTAATCATTCGAGCTCGTGAATAAACAGTAAGTTTATATTTTTAGCCAATTTTAATAAATGAAATTTTGTTTACTTTTTGGCCAACCTTTAAACTGGTTTGTAGCCCTAGTTACAGAGTAATACTAGGAGTGGACCCGCGCCATGCCGCTTAGTCACGCTATTTTTTTTATAAAAAAAAATAGTAAAATTTAGAAGCTGTAAACGTATTTTAAATACAAAAGAAAAATTTGTGATCTGTTTAAATTAAATAAGTTATTTTTATTTTAATTATATAATAAAAAAATATACATCAATAACATATGGATTAAATTAAATATTCTTCTAAAAAATAACAAATGATATAGTTTATTCTCAACCCATTAAATATGAAATGTTAAAATTAGATAGAAAAATAAACTTGGATGAACTCGAGATCAACGGAAAGTCAAAATTGGATAGAAAAATAGACTTGTATCAACTCGAGTTAACATAAAAATATGTAATTTTAATAATCAGGGTTGGGCCAACTTGGATTATTCTACCACATGTATGGCCAAATCATATGCTCGGGATAACCAGATAGAGGAAAAAAATCACATAGTCCATTAAAAAAATAACGATGAAAGCGTAAAAGAAACAAACTCGGCCCATATTAACTTTTCAAACATGTGACCCAAGTTATTAGATTAGAAACATATTATCTAAAAAAATCACGAAAAATGATGAAATTAAAAAAAAAAAACCTTCAATTATATAAAAAAGAACTCAAAACAAAAAATAGCACTAAAAAGAGGATCAAAATCGAAATAAAAAAAAATAGCAAATTGAAAAGAAAAATCATTTTATCAAAAGGAAAAAAAATCAAAAGAATAAGGATCAAAATTGAAATAAAAAAAAAAAAAAATTTTTGAAGGGTGACATTAAAAAGAAATATCAATTTAACAAAAAAAACAATAAAAATCAAAAGAATAATTACCAAATTAAAAAAAAAATAACACATGATGAAATTGAAAGCAAATCAAAATTCTGCAAAATGATCAAGAACAAAAATTAAAAATCAAAAAAATAAGAATCAACGCCAATATTTTTATATAAGTTAAAATAACATGTTTTTCATTCATAAAGACTTATTTTCTTTCTTTTTTTGCTTGCAAAAATTCTTCTCTTAATAATTTTATTCGAATAACTATTTTTTAAAAAATTGCAACTAAAAATATTTTTTCTAAACCTGTTTTTTTTTTTTAATTGTAACCGTAAAAGCTACCACGATGTTGGACACACACCAAGTAGGGGTGTTCATGGATATAACTGGGTAGGATTTGAGTTAATAATTATATCAAACCCAATTTCTGATATTTTATTAATTATTAACTCATTTAATATTTTTGAACCCAAGTGAATTTGATATATTGGGTTGGGCTAAATTTTTCGTGGGTATTGCAGATATCCACGACTAGATTTATATTGCTAATCTTCATGGGTTTGCATTTAGAGACAAACCTACAACATGGATTGTACGTGTCATTAAAGGTGTTTTTTTTTAATAAACAACTTATATGTAATATTTGTATTATCTAACCCGACCCGATTCGTCAAAGTCGGATAATGAGAATATTACAGATGATACCAAGTCAAAAAACTTAATAAATTGATATTATAGGTTGAGAGCGGGTTGAAATTTTTTAAACTTGATCAACTCGACCCAACCCATATAACTGGATGTAAACAACTTAGTCCCTGGTATAAATAATATTTTCCTCCTCTTTTCATTTTTTTTTATTTCTCGCTAATGTTACTTCATTCCTTCCTTGTTTATCTGATCTTAAGATTGGTTAAATCCATCAGAATTTATGATGAAAATGGACTCTGCTACTGTCACAGTTCTACTATAATTCCACCTTTATTGCAACTTGAGTTTTGTTTCTGACTTGGTTTATTGCAATATCTAACCATTCCAGTTGTATTCTTTCATTAATGGCATGCTAGATGCTTGATCTGCACTTTTCTTGGATCCTAAGGTCCACCGTTTTTATATCAGACTTTCAACCGTAGTGGAATGCTCGGCACTGTTAGTTTCCTCATCTGATCAAGAGATCAATTTTGTCCTTCAACCTATATTCTGATTTTCACTTTCAAAACAATTTTATCTGATCTGACATCCTTCATAAAAGTTATAGTCCTAGATGTGTAGATGATTTTGGACTCTAAAATCCATGATTTCGATGTCTAAGACTTAAGATATGCCTATTTGAATATGTAATTTGAAAGCAGAGAATCCTGCTGCAATCAAAATATATGTCTATTTTGCATTCATCACTCATCTTCATACTCATAGCCGCCTCTTATTCTCTTAATTTATTTCCCTTCGATTCTCTTCATCAAAATTCAAATGCTTAATTACTTATCGTTTTTTTATCTTGTACCCATATAACCAATGTTCTTGGCAACTAATGAACTTTAAGTTTCTTCTAGAGTTTGATATACAATTCCAATTTTTATGTTTTGTCAAGAGACCATAAGAAAAAAAAAATGAAAATTTCAAGAATCCAGATTAAATATTTATTTTTTTAGAAAAATCACAAATCTAAAGCACTTTACAATCTCTTTCTGCTAGTTTGACTCTGTATCATAATGCACAATAATTGTTTGATAAAATGATTAATTGTGATAGTTTTTATGTTATATATATATATATATATTAGGAGTCTTATCTAGCTCAACCATTACAACTTGATATTGTTTTTTAGCATCGTCAAACAATAAGAGAATTAACATATCTAACCTGCGGATATCTGTAATATTCATAAAATTTTATCTTGACCTGATATATGTTCATCAAAATTAAAAAGGTCGTTATTATATTTTGTAAAATATCAAAAGTTAAAATGAATATAATTATAGGTCAAAACTCAACCGGCTATATCCATAAACACTCTAAATGCCAAAACACCCCTAATATTAGGTATAATATTTATACCTTATATCACCATTAATTCTAGTGATGTCCCTCCACTCCTTATAGTAAAAAAAATAAGTTATTTTTTGTTATATTAAATAAATATAATAAAAAGCTTACTAAAAGAACTTTAAAGATGAATTTTTTTTAAATAAAATAAAAATAAATACTTGACTCATGGTGGTGACCTGTGGATGGTGATCTGCTAGAGAAAGTGATAGATGCTCATGGTTGTGGTGGGGTAGGGGGGCTGTTGCATTTTGGGTGGAGAGAAAGAGGAAGGGGAAGAAGGTTGTGATGTGGCGGATGGATATTTGACGGGAGAAAGGCAAATCCATCGGAAGGTAGACGAGTGGGTGGCCGTTTGGAGGTGCTGGAGAGAAGAGATGGCTTGTGGCAACAACATTAGTATTAAAACTCAGCCTGTCAAAATCACGTCAAGTTGATCTGAGACCTGACAAACTTGCTCCTTAATCTGCTCGGGTGTTAAGAAAATCAACATACAGTTAATTTGATTTAACATGGTTGATGAGGTAAAAAGCCCGATTGATTTCAATTTATTTATTTTAAAAGATATTGTTTTAATTTTGAAGTTCATGAATGACTTGAATTGAAGTGAATGAGTACGTATGACCAATTTTCAAAACTCGAGGGACCACATAAAATGTTTTTTACTCTTTAATGTTTTCACGGTATATACATTTAAGTTCCTATAATCTATACATTATTCAATTTCATCCCTACATTTCAAAATTAAGTTGTAATTAGATCCCTCGTTTATAATCCTTAATTTGGAATCGCCTATAATCATGAATTAAGTTGATTAATTCAAATCAATATTTTTTTTAAATCAAAATATTTAAAAAAAAAAATTAAACCGAGTTTTTGCCGAATATTAAAGTCGTGGATATGCATTGAAGGCGATTCCAAATTAATTCTTTAACACCAACACGGGACAGCGTACGGGTCGGCCCGTTTCTATAATTGTCACCTAGCCAAGACAAAGTTGACACGTGTTGATGGTTTGTCTTCTCTCTCTGCCCCCCTAACTTTTGGCTCCTTGGACAGGTGGTAGGCTCAACTTCGAAGTAACGCAAAACAAGGAAAACTATCTTCTTCCAAAACACCGAAAGATTCTGCATTTGGTCAGAATAATGGGCTGGGGACCACTAATGGTTGGACCAGAACCTGCCTATATTTCTTGACTAGTAGTCTATATTGTCCTTTTTTACCTGCCTCCTCCGCCCTTGTGAGTGGGACCATGCTCCACGATTGGATGTCTCTCCGGAGATCCTGTTCAGGAGAGATTGTTGGTTTTTTTATTTTAAAAGTTTTTATTTTAAAATTTATTTTTTAATATTTTATATTATTTTAATATGTTAATATTAAAAATAATTTTAAAAAATAAAAATATATATTAAAAACAATTACTACCACGGTAAAAAAAAATAACTTTTGCTATTGGATTATAGCTGTGAAGTGCTTGCAGGCATTTGAGCTGGATAAGAATTGGAGAAGAGACAGATCACGAAATCTTCAATGCACGTGTACATATCGCTCCTATGCTTGTGGGACCTCGAAATGTTACTGAGCAATTCAAGTTTGAGTCTTTCTTTATTGTTTGTTATTGAGTTTTAATTTGTTTTGAATTTTGTTTTATAGTGTTTTTTTGGTTTTGATATACTGATATAATAAATAAATTTTAAAAAATAAAATAAAATTATTATTTTAATGTATTTCAAATTAAAAAAAACTTTAAAAAGTAACATTTATCACACTCTTGTACACCATTAGGTTATTGGTTTTTTACATCTTTAAAATAAAAAAATAAAACTTTTATGTTTATGTTAATGAATTTAGTTTTTAAAAACATAAAAACAAAAATAAAAATGATACTACACTAGATTTGTTGTCTATGGGGCTGGATATGATTTTTATTTGACGTGAAAAAAAAATACCACGGCAAAAAAATCACCCTTGGATCATTGTTAGATTGATAATTTAAATAATATGAAAATATATAACAACACCAAATAAATTGATAAAAAACAACCACAAAAAAAAATTAAAAAGAATCATACTTGAGTCTATCAAGATTATCAAGCAACCCATTATCGTAGGGTGAACTATATATATAAAAAACAATTAAAAAGAAAACAAGAAAAAACCCTATTAAATCAGGTGAACTTGAAAACCTTGTGATCATAGACATAAGATCAGGATAATTTTATTGAAAGAAAATCATTTAAAAAAGTTTGAAGGATAAAACCAAAAAAAATTAATTTTAAAAAAGAAAAAAATATAAACCTGCGTTAACCTTTGAAACCGCTGATCTTGGTCATGAACCCGGGGCTAGCATAGAAGGCAAATCATAAAAAATAAGAAAATATCAGTTTATAAAAAGAAAAAAAAACAGGTAAAAAAGTTAACCTTCTAAACTTGGTATAATCTTTAAAACTTGTAACCCGTGAAATCTTAGACCTTTGTTCAATTAAAAAGTTTAATTTTTAATCAATTTATTCTTAAAGGATGAAATCATGGACAATAGTTTTAATAAAAAAAACTTGCAAAAGCAAATAAAACAAAATAGCAACAAAAACAATGGGGATAAAATTTAATAGAAAAGAACTAGAGGAAAATGAACTTAAAAAAATGATTATAGACAAAATAAATAGTAACTAAAAGGACGATGATCAAATTTGAAAGATTATAAAATACAGGAGGTTAGGTTGAAAAACATTTGTAATTTGATAGATTAATCGTACATTAAAAATTAATAAGGGTGAAATTAAAAAAAAAACAGGAGGCTAATCCAATAAAACAAAACCGCAAAAAATATAAAAACAAACTTAAAAAAACTGGATAAAAATGAGAAAATATCAATTTTTTAAAAAAATAAAAAAACAAAGCAAACTTGATCTAATCTTTAAAACTCATAACCCGTTAAATCTCATATCCAAGTGCAATCAAGAAGTTTAATTCTTAACCAGTCTAATTTTGATATCGATGAAAAACTATTAATAAAAAAAAACTTGCACATAAAAAAAGAAGCAAGAACATGGATAGAACTTGATAGGAAAAACCCAATAAGGATGAAATTTAGAAAAAAAATAAGATAATTATTAAAAAGATCCAAAACAAAATAAATTGAAATTGAGAGAATGAAGATTAAATTTAAAGATTAAAAAAATCACAATGATAAAAATGAAAAACATTGGTGATTTGATATATTATTTATATATTAAAAAATGATTAGGAGTGAAATTAACACTTATAATTCGATGTATTATTTATAGATTAAAAAATAATAAGATAAAATTGAAAAATATTTGTAATGTTATAAATTATTTAAACAAAAATAAAAGGTTAGTCAGAAATTTTGGAGAATCAATTTGCACATTAACTTCCCGAGGAGAATTAGATTGTTTTCTTAATTTAATTAAATGAACCCAATTTCATGCGTATGAGCTTCTTCTTTAGTGTAGAGTTCACCTGTAAATGTGAAGATTCAAATGATACTATTCAATCCCCTTTTTGCAGCATTAAAGCTCGAACTGGCCCTTTGCCTGAATCAAAAGATGGCAACGAAGAGAAGAAGAAGAAAAAAACTAATTCTATTACACATTTACAAACGCATACGAACTGAAACCATGAAAACGAGGATGTTAGGAACAACACAACCAAAGCTCACTGCAGTTCTTCTGTGGAGCCGCTGCTGTCTCGAATTTATTGCTAGTTGGATATTTTTCAGAAATTTGCTTTTCAAGTGATGTTTGTAAACACGGTGAAATACAAATATATTTTTATTGTTTTATATAATAACCTCAATACTTGAAATATGCTTACGTTTTATAATTTATTTTGATTTGATTTATATAAAGTTATTTTAATTTTATAATCTAAATTATAATTTTTATGGTTTAAACCGGTTAATTAGGTTTTTTTTTTAATTTTTTATAATTGATTTTTTTTTTCAATTTCATCGTTCAACATTTGAGTTGATTGGAAATTAAACTACATAATTTATTTTAGTTTGTTTTCTATGAGGTTATCACAACCTCATGACCCTAGTCAAGGGTTTAACGGGTTAACTAGAGTTGACTTGAGTCATTTTTAGTCCTTTTTTAACTGATTTTTTTTTAAAAAAATTTATTCTTCAACATTGGATTAGTTGGGTAGTGCCGTAGTGAGATTCATAATTTGTTTTGATTTATTTTCCATTGAGTTATCATAATACATGTTTGATAGGTTAATCCGAGTTTTTTTTTATCTTTTTTAATTGATTTTTTCAATCTTATTTTCTAACATTATGTTGATTTAAAATTAAAATTCAAAATATTTTTTTAAATTATTTTTTATAAGATTATCACGATCATATGAATTGGGTCACAAATTTTATATGTTAACCTGAGTTGGTTCGGGTTGATCTAATATGTTGTTTTTATAGCCAGGGTAAGTTGGTTTTTTTTTCTTGTTGTCTAGATTACACTTAAACTTGCCAAGTTAAGTCTGGTTAACCTCTACACAATTTAATTTGTTTTTTATTTTAAAACATGTTAGCAATGAATAAATATTTTTTTAAATTTACCAAACATTCAATGTAGCACAAGTAAATAATCATCTATTTTCAATCAAAATAAAAAAAAATGGCAGGGATAAAAAGAAAAAAAATCAAATATATGTCCAGCTTTGGTGGTCAGGTCTAGGACCAAGTGACCTGAGTTTGTTTCTGCTTGGGCAGTTCACAGTTTGTCATGCTTTTATCACTAGATCAACTTGTAATGTCAATCAAAATTAATTTTTTTACTCTAATAAGATGATATCCTCTATATTATCTTAATTTATCCAAATAAATAAATAAATAAATTCTACAAGTAATGGCTTAGGGTTTGAATTCAAGAGGTAAATAAAGATAATATACCTTCTCGATCACTGGAATTATATATGAACTTTCCAAAATAGATCACAGGGAAGACTTTGTGTAAAATTAGCATCATTTTTATCCACTTTTAACCTGCAATAAAAACAAAAAACTGGACAACAGCCCATTAACTATACAGCCCATATTGAACTAGGCCCAAAAAAACTTAAAATTAACTATCGGCCCACTCAAATATTAAAAAATAACAAAAAAATCCTATAAATATCACGAACGACAAATAACCGTTTGAATTTTAAACGACAAACCACTCGACAACAGAAACGCGGCGCGCTCTCTCTCAACTCTTATCCTCTCCCTCTACATCTCCATCGCTCTTCCTCCTCTGATCACTACTCTATTCACCATGCCTACTGCCTTAACATCTCTCAAAAGATCACGACCGTCCATCAAACAACTCTACCTAATCCAACGGCTCCATTCCCGCCACCTCTCCACCCCATCGCAACCCAACACTCCTCTCCCTCTGATAACTACCTCCACGTCCAACACTGACAATCACACAAGCAAGACTCTTTCTAGATTGTTCTCTGGTCTCGCTGCAGGCTCCACTTTTGTCTTACTGTACTGGTCACTCAACGATTCCAAACCGACGCAGTTTTTCTCCTTCGCTGACTGGTCAACGGAGTCGAAGGTCAATGATCGGCGCTTGATTTCTTTCCTTCCCAAACTATCCTTACCTGATTATAGCTCTAATTACATTTTCGGAGGTAATTTTTTTTATCTTCCGTTAATGATTGATCACTTAATTAAGGAGTTGTTTTTTTTATTTGATTTCTTTAAATTGATTGCTGTAGACGCGTTTAGGAGAAAAATTTTCTTTAATTACGAGAAGAGAATAAGATTAAGGAGTCCTCCCGAAAAGGTAATCTCCCTAATTTAAATAATGTGATTAATGTTTGATTAAGACTAATTATTTTTAGAATACGTGAAGAAACTCAAAATGATTGATTTTTGTTGAAGGTTTTCGAGTACTTTGCGTCTTTAAGAACTCCAGATGGCGAGGTGCTTATGACACCGGAAGATTTGATGCGGGCGGTTGTTCCTGTTTTCCCTCCATCTGAATCCCATCTTGTTAGAGATGGATACTTGAAAGGGGAAAGGAATCCCGGCGAGTTAAGATGCACGTCTTCGGAATTTTTCATGCTATTTGATGTGAATAATGATGGCCTCATATCTTTCAAAGAGTGAGTTGCTGATGTTGCATGCTCCTTGCGGTGTTTTTCGTTGTAGAAAGAATTTTCAGCATGAACTATGCGTGTTTAGTTAGTGCATTTTGTGTTTATTGTCGGTTGTTTGTGGAGTATGACTGATTTTTGTTTCCCTGCTACAGGTATATCTTTTTCGCTACGCTTCTCAGTATCCCGGAATCAAGTTTTTCTGTGGCTTTCAGAATGTTTGACTTTAATAATAATGGGTGTGTGTTTTGAAAGCTTGGATAGTTAGAGATATAGCTTTTGTTATGGGCATATTGTTACTGGTTTGTTTGTTATATTCTGCGTTTATCTGCTTTTTGAAATGTGCTTTGTGTAGTTTGATAATCTGGATGCCTTTATGAGTTATGTGCATGCTGATTATGGAAAAAGGATTGTTATGATGATTCTTTTCTTGACGTGTTTTGGGGTTATTGTATATAGGGAAATAGATAAGGAGGAGTTTAAGAAAGTGATGGCATTGATGCGAGCTCAGAACAGACAAGGGGCTGTCCACAGAGATGGGCTTCGACCAGGGTTGAAAGTTCATGGTTCCGTGGAAAATGGAGGTTTGGTGGAGCACTTCTTTGGAAAAGATGGAAAGGCAAGCCTCCGACATGATAAATTTATTCAGTTCATGAGAGATTTGAACAATGAGGTAAACCTCTACACTCTTTTTTCCTCCATAAATGTAGTGGATTGAATTTGTTTTCTTGAGATATATGGATCATGGTTCTGCTTTTGTTATTTTTTGTAACAATGCAATGAACATTCTATGCAATTGTCTTGGCAGTATACTTCCATGCCCGCAACAACAATTTTCATGTTCCTTTTATGTTGTGGCTTTCTTGAATTTTGTCAAACCTGTGGAACAGCATTAAGATCTCTTATGTAATGGCTTTGTTGCAACTTTTTATGGGACTAGGGGCAGAGAGATCAAATGTGTTGGAAACCTCTAGTATGGCTGTAGGGATAATCTATGGCAGTCACTATTGTATTTGAATCAGTTGTAATTACTCGGATGGTACTGCCTTTCAGTGTTTGAAATTTCAGTAAATTTGGCTATTAGTGTGCTAGTAACGGTCATCTCAGGGAGAGGGAAAATTTTATTTTGAGGAAGTTAAATCAGATTAAAAAACGAAAAAGGACACAGGACTTCCTGCTTAGCATCTACGTTCATTTGAATCTTTCAAGCTCTTTATTTACCATAGCTGGAGTGAATAGAGATCTTCAGTGAATGTGTTCCACCTTTTAGGATGACTTAGGTGATAAATTCCAAATGATTGTTCAAGTGGGGAAAGGAATTAGACAGGATGGGTAGGTTGGCTGTTTGATTTATGTATGTTAAAGCAAAATATGTTTCGTGGATTTTTAGATGGTGTGCTAATTTTCTTGCATCACATTCATGGTAATCTTGTTCACTTGTCAGGTTTGACATGGTCAGCATGCTAGTAGTCTCCTCTCCCCAACCCCTTCAGGCACACCCTCGGCTCCTGCAGGGGTGGGGGACAGGTTCATGAAAGTTTGATTTTGTGTGGTATGGCCGACAAGTTAATCATGTGAGTAAAATGTGTAAATTTTATGTTGCATCCACCCTTAAGACTGTTATTATTTTCTGCAGATATTGAGATTGGAATTTGCACACTATGATTACAAATTAAGAGGAACCATATCCGCCAAAGATTTTGCCTTGTCCATGGTTGCTTCTGCTGACATGAGTCATTTAGGCAAGTTGCTTGATCGGGTTGATGAATTAAATGATCAGGCCAACCTTGGTGGCTTACGCATAACATTAGAGGAGTTTAAAAGTTTTGCAGAGTTGCGTAAAAAGTTGCTGCCATTTTCTTTGGCCCTTTTTAGTTACGGCAAAGTAAATGGCCTGTTAATGAGGGAGGACTTCCAGCGGGCTGCATCACATGTAAGACACTTAACCTTGCCTAAATATATTTATTTGGTTTTCCTCCCCGTGACTCTGAATGAGCAGCTATTACTTTAGGGTACTGTTGTGCTAAAAAACTTCGCATGTATGGTCATGTGGAGGCAGCAGACTTTTATTAGAATGGGTAGTGCAGTGCAGTATAACAGCCTTTCAAGTAGGTTTCATTTGACAGTGTAAAGCTTCTACTGGTTGATGAGTTGGAAAATAATTAGGTGGAGAGTCATTTATACAGTGGCAGAACTAGGAATTTTATGTTGGGAGGATAGTGCTAATATGAAAAAGTCATTCGCACACACAATACGTGATTTGAAGTTGCATACAAGGGGCTAACAAGTAACTTTTTTGATTTTATCTGCGGCTATTATTGTATAAAAACAACAAAATTATTTTGCAGAATTTATTAAACTTATAGAGGTATTTTGAACTTCATTGGTGGTGTGCCCTGCCAACATCCCTTGGCACTGCCTCCGCATTTGTATCACAAGATGACCTTTCTTTTTATCATAATCTTCTGTTTTGGTTTATCGCGAGAATTGGTGAGCCATGAGCTCCATGCGCATTGAAAAGTAGCCCTCCTTTCTTGTTCTCAGTGTGGGCAGGTTCAATCCCATGTCAACTTGCTTGTTCTCTAATTTTTTTTCTTACCATGGTGTCACTGATTATGCTTTTCTGCCCTTCTGGGTGTTTTACATCCTTCAAATGTGTATCCCCCCTCGGATCATTTGAAGTCAATTTTCTTTGGTACATGATATCTATTCAAATATCAGGTTTGTGGAGTTTCACTCAGCGACAATGTGGTTGAAATCATTTTCCACTTGTTTGATTCAAATCATGATGGAAGTCTAAGTGCAGATGAGTTCGTGAGAGTTTTACACAGAAGGGAAAGGGACATTGCACAGCCAGTGGAATCAGGACTCGCGGGGTTTTTGTCTTGCTGCTTTAACCGTGCAGCTAACAGCCCCATTGGACGGTTCATTTCCTAATCCACATTTTGGTTTATGATCCCCAAGTAGGCAGCAGGATGATTTTGTTTGTGTTGAATGGTTGGCTAGAACTTTTGGATTGATTTCACAGTTGAAGAACGTGTTTAGAATTCTAACAAGCTGGGGCTGTCGATATTCATGTTAACCTGTGCAGATTAGAAAGGAGTTTTGCTTAAGATGCAGAGATTCACTTCTTTATGTTTCCGCCCTAACCTTTCTGCAATATTCTCTTGTAATGCCTCGTCATGTTGAGCAAATAAAAAAGGATAAAATAAAATAAAAATTAAATAAAAAAACTCAAGAAAAAAAATAATTTTTGATAACCTAAGTTTAGAAAATATTTTTTGAAAATAAATAATAAAATTATGGTGTTTTATTTCTAGCATATTTAATATTGAAGGGTAAAATCAAGAAAAAAAAAATTAAATCTATGAGACCGATATAAATTTACAAAAAATAAATTGAAAAAAAATATAAGGTTTAATTATCAAATAATCTAATATTAGATGATGAAATTAAAAAAAAATAACTAAAAATAAAAAAGAAGATTGAATTGTTGGAGAGAAAAAAAATTAATTAAAAAATAAAAAATAAATAAATCAAATAAACCCGGATTAACTTCTTAAACTCGCGATTCAGGTCATGAGACCACGATAACCTCATAGAAAGGAAATAAGTTTTTATTTTTTATTTTTTTATGAAGCCTAGTTAGAAAAACATTCAATTAAAAGGAGATCCAAAAAATAAATCGAGTCAATTTAGGCAACCTGCCAAAACTACAATCTTATTAATGAGATTGGGATAACCCCATGAAAAGAAAAAAAAATAAAATTTAATTTTCAACCAGAAAAAAATTAGAAAAAAAATTATCCGAATCAATTCAAGTTAACCTATTAAATTAATGACATGAGTCATGAGATCGACTAAATTCAAAGAAAGAAAATAATAAAAAAAAAACGAAGCTTTACTTCTAACAAATATAATGTTGAAGATTGGAATTAAGAAAAAAACTAATTATATAAGATCGATATATAACAAAAATAAATAAATTACAGAGCATGATTTTCAAAACAACCTGATATTGAATGATGAAATTAAAATTAAAAAAACTAAAAAAAAAAATGAAGTTATTAAATAGTGAAATAAAAAATAAAACTAAACAAAAAAGGCATGAAAAAAAAATATTATTTTAATTAATAGTGTTTTTTGAGTGTGGCTAAGAAGATATTTGTTCGGGTAGTGGTTCATAAACACGGTATAATCTATTTAGAAATATGATAAATATTGTTTTTTAAAGTGTTTTTTTCTTGAAAATATATTAAAACAATATTATATTATATTTTTTAAAATTAATTTTTGATACTAACACATCAAAACAATTTAAAATATATATAATTTTTTTTTTTAGCGCATGATTAAACAATAATGGCAAATACAAACTAAAGCTGACCATTTGAAAACCAAAGAAAAATAGCATTAGACACTCAAACATGGTGGACCTAGCTTACTTTCGATCCACTCAACTCATTAAAATCTTTTTTAAAAAATGTTCTTTTAAAATAATTTAATAACTTTCAGGTGAAAAACAGTAAACAGGGTTGGCCCATCATTGTCGTCACTGCAAGATAAACTATTTTTTTTCTTTACTACGATCTTTTTGTTTCCAGATTAATTCTTGACCGGTTTGACCATGCTAAGAATTCATTGCAGAATATCCAAGCAGAATATCTTCTTCGACGACATCGTGGCTCTGGACCTGTTAAAAGATAAAAATAAGTAGTTGGAATAGCGGTTAAGATATTGTTATATTTTCATAAGAGTAAAAATACAAGTTTGATATTTAAAAAGCATATTTATTAAAAGGGATATCCACGATACCGAAACGAGACCAGTTTCATATTTTAAAAATGATGTAAGAATACCTAAATTAAAAAAAAAAACCTTTTAAAAAAGCAAATTCAATAATTGATCTTAGTTAAGAAATGTCGTCACTGTCGAGGAGAAATTTTTATGTCATGAAAAAATAACAAATAATAATCTATTAATTGTTCATTTAGTCTATTTTAAAGAAAAAAAGAGAGAGATATAATAAAAAAGAGAAATTTATTCTTATTATTTTTTTGTGAATGCTAGATTTTATTTTTTTCTTCTTTGTGTATTAAATAAAAAAACAAATATAAAAAATAATTTTGAAAATATCATTAGTTACTTACCGAATACTATAAAATCTTTCCCCTTTAAAAACCTGAATTTGCTAATAATTTAATTTGAAAATCCAACAAATCAATTTTCTTTTCACCCAGCACTCATAAAACCAATACAATCTATTTTTTAAGAGAAGTATTCAATACAATTTAATTGGATTTTACTTTACATCCAACTCCTAGAAATAAATTTATTATTAGGAAGAAACTAATTTGAACTTAAAATGATGTAAACAGGCTTACGACAAGGATCAAGAATACCTTGATATTAAAAAAAATATTAAAGAAATATAAATAGAAATAAAGATTCTCAAGTTACTTTTTTTTAAAGATAGTTCTATAATTATTAGATTCAATTTGAGAATTCACTTAAAAAAAGTTTTGAGATAAATTAAATCAATTTAAATCAATCATGTTTATTAAAATAATATTTTGTTATATATTAACCCGATCATGTTTATTATTAGATTTTATCAAGATAATTAGGTTATTAAAATCTATCAACTTAATTGAATTATATTGAACAAATATCTTAACTAAAAACTTGATTTAAATTAAAATTCAAAAATTAGATTTTATAGATCAAATCCAGTAAGATTATGTGTGTTTGGTATTATAGTTTAATCTATTTTTAAAGTGTTTTTTAAATTATATTTTTTCTGAGAAAATATTAAATTAATATTTTTTAAAATATTTTAATATTTTTAATGTAAAAAAATATAAACATAAAAAATATTATTTAAATATATTTTTAATTAAAAAATACTTTAAAAAATCACTACCATAAACACAAACCACTATTTTTCACTTTCTTTCTTAAGCACTGCACAAAAAATGGTAAAATCCAACGAATCTTTGCAGGCAGGGCAAAAATGAATTGGAAAGCAAATAGTGTCAGCCTCTAACAACACCACAACCCCGCGTTGCCTTACGTTATTCAGGTGGCGCGTTACTCCACTCCCCAAAATTGGCAAGTATAGCGACTAACATAGCATTTCTCTCGAATCACGTTGACTATCTTCTTCTCAGAGAATGAACACGAAACCCCAGGATAGAAGGGAAAAAAGGGGTAAACTATATTTTAGCCCTTATAGGTTCATAAATACTTTACTTTGGACCCTGTTTTCTAAACTTTTCCAAAATTATCACTTTATTTACAAAACAAGTTGCAATCTAATCCCTGTTTTTGTTGTTAAATAGCAAATCAAAACTAATAAAATAATTTCCATATAATTTTATACATGATAAACTATTACAAATAAAAAATAAAAATAAATAAAAAGGGGCTTGATATTGTTTTTTTCTCCATTTAATGGACAATGAACACATTTGAACATTTTAAAATATTAAAAAATAGATTTGTCTGCTAAATACTCTCAATGAACTTGTTAAGAGGTAAGTTATTGTTAATTCATGGTAGTTAAATGTTATAATAATTAAATAATTTTGAATTTTCATCACATTTCACCAATCCAATGATTAAATGCATAGTTAGTTGAAACCTGATGGTGTTTATAACAGTTAAAAATTTTGAAATTCTAAATTCTCTATTTATTATTACATTTAATTACTACTAATTAACTTCTTAGCTTTTCTCTTAAGAACATTTTAAACCATGGGTACCAAAGTGAAACATTTGTGAATATATTGGGTTGAGATATAGTTGACCTGAGAAAAAACAAGAACAACCTTTTAAGAAAAATAAAATGTCCTCCTTTTTTGTCACGTTTGTCTCTGGAACCAAAATCCTCTCCGTTAATACACAAACGCACATTGTCTGTCTAAAATTATTGCCACAGAAGGGTAGAAAGGTTGTGTCTCTTTCTTCATTGCAGCTATTTTGAATTGATAAAGTTTGTTTAAATTCCATCCAGTTTTTGCTTGATTCTCTGGTTTTTGGCTTCTCTGTTTTTAGTTTGTGGGTTTTGGTTAAAATTTCTTGAAAAAATTAGAGCTAATACTAAAGCTTTGATTTTTAAAGGTTTTAATCAAATTCCCATTTCCTCTTTCTCTTGTTTCTCTGTTTTTCCTTCTGTTTTGGTTGCTTTTTTTTTTATATGATTAGCAATGTGGGTTTTGATTAAAAAACAAAATCAAAATCAAAGTTGATGCTACAGCTTTGATATTGCGAAGGGTTTTATTAGATTTATATAAAGTTTATAAATTTATTGTTTAAATGGGAAAGCCAACTGGTAAAAAGAAGAATCCGGGAACGGAAACGCCTCCGGCATCACCGAGAACGACCATTGACATGAGGCAAACCAAATCCTCAAAGGCCTTTGATGAAGACACAGCAGTTTTCATCAACATGTCGCAAGAACTCAAAGAAGAAGGCAACAGGCTCTTTCAAAGGAGAGACCATGAAGGTGCCATGTTGAAGTATGAAAAAGCCCTCAAGTTACTGCCAAGAAACCATATTGATGTGGCTTATCTACGCACCAACATGGCTGCTTGCTATATGCAAATGGGTCTTGGTGAGTATCCTCGAGCAATCAGTGAATGTAATTTAGCTTTAGAGGCTGTGCCAAAATATAGTAAAGCTTTGTTGAAAAGAGCTAGGTGCTATGAGGCCTTGAATAGATTGGATTTGGCTTTCAGGGATGTTAGTAATGTTTTGAGTATGGAACCTAATAATATGATGGGTTTGGAGATTTTGGAGAGTGTTAAGAAGGCAATGAGTGAAAAGGGTATTACTTTTGATGAGAAATTAATTGTGATGGATAGTGTGGTGGAAACTGGGGTGGCACGTTTGCGTAAAGTTGTGAAAGAAAAGGTAAAGAAGAAGAAGAAGATTAGTGGTAAAGGAGAGGAGAACAATATTGCTGGTGTAGTAGAAGAGAAGAAGGTGGAGAATAAGGACAAGGTGGTTGTGCGGGAGAAGATGAGTCCTGTTGCTAAGGATAAAGAGGTACATATGAAGACTATTGAGGAAGAAAAGGTGGTTACCGAAGATGTTAATGTGGAGAAAGTGATATCCAAGACCGTGAAACTGGTTTTTGGCGAGGATATTAGATGGGCACAATTACCTGTGAATTGTAGTATTGGATTGCTGAGAGACATAGTTCGGGATAGGTTTCCTCGCTTGAAGGGTGTCTTAATGAAGTACAGGGACCCTGAGGGTGATTTGATTACAATTACCACTAACAATGAATTAAGGTTAGCTGAATCATCAAGTGATTTGCAAGGGTCTCTCAGGTTCTATGTTGTTGAAGTCAGTTTTGATCAAGAACCAGCTTATGAGGGGATGAAGAAGGAAGAGGAGGTGCATGAGGATGTTAAGAAAACGAGTGAAGGTGTAGAAGTTGAAAAAGGTCCAGGTGGTATTGATGATTGGATTGTTCAATTTGCACGATTGTTCAAGAACCATGTTGGGTTTGATTCTGATTCATGCCTGGATCTTCATGAACTAGGGATGAAGTTATACTCAGAGGCAATGGAGGATACTGTTACTAGTGAAGAAGCCCAGGAACTTTTCGATGTTGCTGCTGATAAGTTCCAAGAGATGGTAGCTTTGGCTTTGTTCAATTGGGGAAATGTTCACGCGTCAAGGGCGAGGAAACAAATCTTCTTTTCAGAAGATGGTTCAAGGGAGTCTGTACTTGCACAGGTCAAGAGAGCATATGACTGGGCCAAGAAAGAATATACGAGGGCTGGAATGAAATATCAAGAAGCTTTGAAAATCAAACCGGATTTCTATGAAGGCCTTCTTGCTCTTGGGCAACAGCAGTTTGAGCAAGCAAAACTTTGCTGGTACTTTGCGATCGGGAGCAAGATTGATTTGGAAAGTGGACCTTCCGAGGAGGTCCTGGATCTGTATAACAAGGCTGAGGACAGCATGGAAAGGGGTATGCAAATGTGGGAAGAGATGGAAGAGCAGCGTTTAAATGGACTATCCAAATTTGACAAATATAAAGACCAGTTGCAAAAATTGGGTTTGGATGGCCTATTGAGAGATCCATCCCCTGAAGAAGCTGCAGAGCAAGCAGCAAACATGAGTTCACAGATATACCTCTTGTGGGGTACCATGCTGTATGAGCGTTCTGTTGTGGAATATAAGCTAGAGCTACCAACTTGGGAAGAATGTTTAGAGGTTTCAGTAGAGAAGTTTGAACTTGCTGGAGCTTCTCCAACAGATATAGCTGTTATGATAAAGAACCATTGTTCAAACTCAACAGCACTTGAAGGTAAGTGCAAATACCACATATCAATGCTTTTTTATGTTAGTACTTTGTATTTGAACCATGGAGAGGTTCAAAATGTATATTAATGCGAACATTCTTCAATTGTTGCAGGTTTGGGGTTCAAAATTGATGAGATTGTACAGGCATGGAATGAAATGTATGATGCAAAGAGGTGGGAGATTGGTGTTCCTTCTTTCAGGCTAGAGCCATTGTTTCGTCGAAGGATTCCTAAACTTCATGATATGTTGGAGCATGTTTGATTTTTCTGCTGATACTAAAAAGATGTTTAGGGGCATGGAGCAAATGCTTCAATTTTCATTTCCTCATTTTGCAGAAGTTACCTTACTACAAGTCAAGATAGGTATGTCTATTTCTGTTACTCTACTTCTTAAACTGGAGAATTCCATCTTTACATGATCTTTTAATTGTTTGAGAAACTGGACTTCCTGCTTTAACATGATTTAGTTATAGGCTCAAACAATGGCATGCTAAACACAAACTTGTTACTTATTTAGAGAATGATGAGTTGACTATTCAGATTCAGTTTCTGTTTGAATCTATATGAAGAAGTGGCAAATGTTAACAGGGATGGGATTTTTAGCTAGCATACCTTCGGAAAGGGGATTCATAGCAATATATGTGCCTGCAAAATGAACTTCGATGTGTCACAGAGCTGAATTCATGGCATCATAGGGAGTAAACCTTCAAGTTCTGAGGAGGAATGTGATAATATGGAGGTAGCATCTCCTTAGAAAAAAAAAAGCAATTTAGAGTAAAGAGAAGTGTCTAGGGTATTATCAGCAAAGAAACTAGCAACAACCTATACCCGGTGTCATGTCATATGAAAGCAGAATTGACTTATTATTTGTAACACGAACTCCTGAATTTATTTCCTGTTTGCTTTTTTCAGACATGAGGTCATACTCTGGAATTGTAATTTATTTGTTGTGATTCTCATGCACTGGGTAGAAACTTGACGTTGGAGACTATTTGGTTAATCTGAGCCAGCTGAAAAATGAGAACGATCCCCTGTCCTTGGGGTTCAGGGCCATTTTATTGACCTTGGATTGCTGGATAAGATACCTTTCAAGATGTGAAATAGGATTGCATTTAGTTCATGGAGAATTACTACTGCGGCTAGGTATTGAATTGGTGGAATTAATTAGGGCATTGATAGTGCAATGTCTAGGTATTGAATTGGTGGAATTAATTAGGGCATTGATAGTGCAATGTCTACTAACAGGGTCATGTTATTTAATGCCATCCTTGACATGTTGGGGAATGTAAGATGGACAGGATATTCTAACTCTTTTCTTGATTTGCATTGAAGATTTCTTGGTGTCTCGAAAGGCTAGGGATTGAAACTTTTGTTAGTCCAGTGGAGGATCAGAATGCATGCTTCTATTTATTTGTTGGATTTCTATCTGGAACTTTTAACTTAATTTGTTCGCCTCTTCAGTATTCAATTATCTACCGAGTTACCGGTTCTGCTACACCTTAACGAACACGATACTGACAAGACTTGCTCTTTGGTTCTTTGTGATTGCAGGTATTTTTTAGTCCTATACTCTTACATCCAGCACATTGTTTGCTCTGGGGGCAAATAATGGACGTCTGTGTGTATTCTTGGTTTGGAATGTGAGTCAAGTTTGGTGATTGGTTATGAAGCTGGTTGTGTAAGCCACTTTTGATTTTCTTTTCATACAGTGTAGTTGCTGCAATTCACAGCTGATTGATTTATTCATTTCAAACAATAAAAACCATCTTGTTCTTCATTTGTAGAGGCTCTGTGCCTGCTATAGATTTTTTTGTCTGCACTCTTGTATAACAATTCGTTCCTTTTGTATGAAATAAAACAAGTCTCGGTATAAGTGGTGTTCTTGCATTGCATCATTCAGTCTCTCTCTCAAGTCTCTATGCTAGCCTGCTTATTTGCTGACACAATGTGATGAAGACAGTTTGCAGGCTTGACATGAACAGCCCTAGAGGCTCAGCTCTGTCCTTTGCCCTTGAAAATCCTTGAGAAACGCATAGGAGATCATCTGGGGCATTCAATTTTCCTCATTGCTGACAACCTTCTACTTTGGAGCTCCTGTTTGTTCAGATCCAAACAAAATGGTTTTAAAAAATTGTGATAGGGTTCTTTTCTATAAAATGATCCCTAACTGCTCAACGGGTCTCTTAGGCATCCATTTGGGAACGCGTGTTCCACAAAAAATTATTTTTTTTTAGCTAAAAATTAATTTTTTTTATATGTTTTGGATTGTATTGATTAATTTTTTTATATGTTTTGGATTGTTTTGATGCGCTAATTTTAAAAATAATTTTTAAAAAATAAAAAAAATATTATTTTAATATATTTTAACATGAAAAATATTTTAAAAAGCAATTATAACCACACTTCTAATCAGGTTAAGCTTGAAGAGTAGTAATTATAAATATATTTTAGGATGCGATTTTTAATTATTAACTCTAATCTACTTAATCCAGTTTGGTACGGCAGGATAACCTGGTTTGGTCGGGCTAAAAAAATTAAGTAAGAGTTGAATTGAAGAATTTTAAAAAAATATTATTATTTTAATTTAAAGAAATTATTTTGATTGATCTAAATAAATTAATTAATCTGATTCATAACGTAATTTAGCCCGAATTCATATGTAATGTGTGGTAGGCTTTAGCTATTAGGTTATTTCCGAATATTACACTAAATAATATTTTCTTTTAACTTGATCACATCATGTATTTGGTTAAACCTTGGGGAGAAATTGGTAATTTCCCAAGGATCGATTATTAATATGTTAATAAGAATAATTTTATGGTTTCCAAAATGTTTTCGGATGTAGGTTCTATTAAATTAATATATTTTAAATTGGGATTGGTGGGGCATTATGCATTTCACCAAAAAATAATTTGGGAACCACATAAACTACCCACATAAATTTCTATGATTTTTTTTAGTATTTCAAGCTTTTTTTAATAATTTTTTGAAGTTTTATGAATGTTTGATTTTAATAAGATTATAAAAATTCATGAAGTTAAAAAATAGTTTCCAACCTTGAAATTTTTTGAATTATTCTTTAAAGTAGATTTAATTTTAATAGTGTTTGTGAAAATTTTCATGTCAAAAATGATTTTTTTTCTATAAGAGATATCGATTTACCTCACAGGTAAAAAGTAAAGCATAATTATAAAACTTGAATGATCTGCTGACCTGATATCTAAATTAATTTAAGTTAATGAAAAAATAAAGGAAAAAACTTGACTGACCATGTTAAATACTTGGGTTGACTTGGCCAGCATGAGTATGATAGTTCAAAACTAGACTCTCAACTCATTAATTTTTTTTTATTAAAACAATGTTATTTTAGTTTTTTTATTTTTTTATATAGAAATTGACATGAGTTGAACCAAGTTAATTATCCTAGCCCGTGACTTGATTCGATCCTCTCGGGCCTTGTTTTGAGTCTGGTTTTGCAATTATGAATTGTAGGGCCACAACCTTTTTAATTAAAGGGCAATAAAAAAGAACCCGAACATTGCAAGTTAAAGCCCGTTTGTTTTTAAGTTACAAAAACGCTTCTGAAAAAAGAATGAAAAATCTTTAAATTTTTTTTCAAATTATTTTTTTTGTTGTTTTTAGATCGTTATGATATGCTGATGTCAAAAATAATTTTTAAAAAATAAAAAAATTATTTTGATGCATTTTCAAATAAAAAACACTTTTAAAAAATTCATAACGATTGTTTGGAACTAATTCTCCAATGTAATTGAATTTAATTATAGTGTTTTATTTGAATTCAATTGATAAATAAGTTAAATTCACATGTTTTTTAAAAAATAAAATTTAATTCATTTTATTTTTTATATTACCCTTATTATTTTCATCTTATTTCTTCAAAGATGTTTTAAAAAAGAGGGTTAGATGAATAATTTTAAGAAAGTTAGTTTTGATATTAAATTACTCTGATTTATTTTTATAGTATTTTTAGAGATTGAATACCATTTAAAACTCTAGAAAGCTCTAATCATAAGATTTTATTAAATTTTTTCAATTAAATTTAATTCAGATAGTTTCAAACATATCTTAACATAATATCAAATTAGCTATTAGAGTCTATTTAATATTATAGTAATAATTATTTTTTAAAGTGATTTTTATTTAAAAATATATCAAAATAATATTTTTTTTGTTAATTTATTTTTAATATTAGTATATTAAAACAATATAAAAACAAATAAAAAAAAATATATTTTTTAATTTTTACAAAAACAGTTTTAAAACAAATAACGAAACTTCATTTTCATGCACCGAATTTCATGTTTCCATTTCTCGGCGGGCCAGTGTTTGAAAAGAGGGAGCCTCTCATGGGAGGATGAAAGAAGAACCAGACGGTGGCACTTTCGCCCATACGTTTCCTTTCTCCTTGCATTTTCTTTGTTCCTCAAAGCATCCATTATTCTGGGCCTTGTTTGTGATTTTTGTTTGCTGCAACGTTTTTGTGTTGTGATATGGAGGAATCAAAGCAAGTCAACGTTGAGATATCAAGGGCAACAACAGCAGAAGAAGCACAAGGAAAAGGGTTAGTGGATGGGATAATGGAGGTTCAAGATGTCACAGAATCCTCAGGACCCCTTCAACCGAAGAGTCTTAATGGACTAGCCTCTGCCTCCAATTCTGCCTTTCGCCAGCGATTTGGGTTTAAGGAGAAGGTATTCTCTTGTCTCGCCGAAAATAAGTGGAAAATAGTTTAGAGATAAAGTTCTCTGTGTTGTCTTTCCCTTGTTAATTTCTAGTTGTAATATTCTATAATTATGCATATTTTAGACTTTTTTTCTGGATTGTGCATTGCATGTTGCTTTTCCGATCATGATGTTTGTAGTTGTTGTTTTGGTCTATTGCAGTCGAAGCTGGAACAGGTGGTAATCGAGGTAAACTTCGATAGTTCGAAGGCTGGTTACCTTGCCTTGAAACTTGTAGCTGAAATTGCAGGTAAACATAGCAGTAAAGAGGATTTGCATTGCGCCTAATCTCACAACTTAAATTTTTAGGTTGAATTGATTCTCTGACAAATGAGAAATAATTGGATAACTTGCTTAATAGCCAACCGGAGAAGCGCTTTTAGTCTCTATATTTGAGAATACACTGACTATTCAAAAACCAAAAAAAAAAAAAACCTTAACACATAGCCAATCCAATCTAATTCGGGTTCCATGCTCTGTCGTTGTTAGTTGTAGTAATGGGAGTTATACAGGCAATATGTTGATGTTTTTTTTTTGGTGTACAATCAGGAAGTTCATTAAGTTATTTCATCTTGTTGATGTGTTTATTTTGGGGAAATCAATAGGTGTGGAAAGTGTGGAGTTAGGAGGGCCAGATAGGAACCTATTGGAAGTGATAGGAGATGGAGTCGATGCCCATCATCTTGTAACCTTGCTACAAAAGAAGTTTGGAAATGCAAAGCTAATAAGCATGGGTCCTGTGAAGGAGCCGAAGAAAGATACCATGGAAGATGAGCCAGTCCTGATCAAAGAAGAGGAAAATGAGCCAATGTTGCAACGCCCTGTTTCATCATCCATTCCTCATTGTCTTGATCCTATCAGTGAGGTTGAATGCTACTACTGACTCTCATGTACCCTTGCTCCATTGTTTTGATTCAAGATATAGTAAATAAAGTGTAGTTTAGTCGTTTCAATGGGCAATGCTCTTTACTATGATAACTTTGTTTGAGAATTGGTGGCCAAGCTAGTGACAATGGGTATTCAAACCTAACGAAAGAAGAAAAACAGGATTTATAGCATCTGAAATGTGCTTACTTTAAATGCAAATTAAGTTTGTAGAATTAAATTGTTCACTTATCATTGATATTATTATGTTATTTGCAATGGTACAGTCTGTAGTGGATATTGTTGAGACGGAGAAGCTGAATGGAGCAATGGAGATGGAGATGGAGATGGAAACAAAGACAAAAACTCATAGTAATCTCGGTCTGGAAGAGAGTTCATGTATAAGTGTAAGAACTGCATTTTAGTTAATACTGAAAAATGGTGCTTCTATAGTGTTTGATGTTCTATATAATTTGTCGTGTAGAAAACAACCCAGTGGACTCTACTAATCACCAGCTTACTTCTAGAGGCTATATCCGCAATTTTTGATCAGCTGGGTTATGCATTAATTAGTATGGCGATGGCATTTGTAGCTTTGCTTCTTTCCATTCTTGATCTCATTTACAAGGCTCGAGAGAATGGCATTACATGTGATGGGAGGAGCCTGCTACCCTGTTTTTATCGCCATTCAAGTCATGATTTCCAGAATCGCAAGCCTTTTGGTAGTGTTGTTGAGTACTTTGGATTTGCTGGTGCTGTCTGGCAATGCTCTTACACAACAGTAGGGTATCATTATGCTCGTCGGAACTTGGATAATCCAATCAAAATTTGTCTTCTACCTTTCATTTTTGCTTTGTGTGTGCTAATTTCTAAGTTAGTTAAGAGTGGCCAACATGAACCATTGGTTGAACTTAAACCCACATGAGAGGTAATTTGTTTTTAGCAGATTAGAATATCATTTAATTGCATTAGTGTATGTATGATCTAGATGAGGTTAATAATTTAAACGAAATTCAAATTGTTCACACTAAGATGAAGAGAATAGAGTTCAAAAAATGGGACAATATTTGGATCATGTTGCAAGGAAAGGTCAACAGTGCCAAAGGGAATACCCCTTGCCCTCTCTTGATAGTTGAAGATCCTTGTTTTAAAGGGATCATTCTCATGCATATTTCCTTGTTCTGATGGTTTGCAAGAGTTCAATGGAACTGCATTAAAAGTTTACAGGGTTTTAGAGATGGTGTTGCTGGTATTCCATTTGTGCAAAATCCCCTGAACGTAATCTGATCTGAGCTGAATATGATGGGAACAACTCTCTGGGCTCTGTCTTGGTCTTTGCTCTTTTATATCCGTAAGAAACGAAGAAAGGCTTCCAAAAATTGTGTTCTTACGATCTCACCAGGATGAAGATATGAACCTTTTCAGTGCTGTGGACAGTTTGAATGATTTCTCAGATGAAGAAAAAAAAAATTCCACCAAAGTTATCATCCTGTAACCTTTCTATTTGTTATTATTCTGAATCTAAAGTAGCCAGAACTAAATTTTCTGTTGACAGCCTTGGGTATGTTTCGACTGCTATCTCAACTAGCCCTAAGCGGTTTTTCACACATTTTCAAGAGAAGTAGCTGCTAAAATTCTAGGGCATCAATAACAACAATTGTTTCACTTCGAAAATCAATCGATAAATCTAAATATCAAGGCATTACTTTGGAGTTTGGACTTTTTGGTGCTGTCTGGCAAATTTAAATTAAATTAAATTAAATTTTGACATCAATATATTAAAATAATCTAAAAATATATAAATTAATTAATTTAAAGTAAAAAAAAATATTTTTTTTAAAAACATGATTTCCCAAAACAATATAGCTATAATAATCCAATCAAAGTGTGTCTTCTACCTTTTATTTCCACATTGTGTTGTTGTGTGTGGTCATTGCTAAGTTTGTTAAGAGCAGATCACATGAACCATCAGTTGAGCCTCAAGGTTTTTTAGGTGGAGATCCTTGTGGCATCAAGATATCATTTTCTGCATTTTTTCATTTAGATGTTGGGTTATTATATCAATTCGGATTTATCATATTTTTTTAAAAATAATATTATTTATTTTTTATAATTTTTTATATTTGATCAGTTTAATTTTTTATATTTGATTAGGTTAACTAAGTTACAATATAATTTTTGAGTTATCTGAATTTAGATTTAATAGAGTCAATAAATAATAATAGTTAAAATTTAACTATTATTATTTGTTTTTGTGTTTCAAAAGCGTTTTTTAAAAAATTAAAATTAAATTTATTTTATTTTTTTATTTGCTTTAAATTAATATTTTTTTGGTGTTTATAGATCATTTTGATGTGTTGATATCAAAAATAATTTTTTTAAAATAAAAAAACAGTATTTTAATATATTTTTAAGTGAAAAACAGTTTGAAAAGTAACCGTGATCTCACTCTGAAAGCAGGCTAATATAGATTTAAAAAACATTTTAAAAAATAAAGATAACCACGATAAAAAAAATCTTTTCAGGTAAAATGTAGGTTTGTTAAAAAATTTATTTTTATTTTTATTAAAAAATATTTTAAAAATTAATTACTATAATACCAAACAGTAAATCACTACGCGGGCTTAATACGAGGCAATGATAAAATTAAAAAAAAAAAAATTACATGAATCCAACGTGGAAGCATGTCAGGCATCAACTCCACACAATAACAATTCACCAAAATCCAGTGGATCCTCTCGCACTCCTCTACCGTCGACTTCACTGCCTGTACTTTAATCTCTTTCATTTCTCTCTCTCGAATAAAAAAAAATAAAATAAGGAACTCTCTCCCTTTCTTTTAAACTATATTTTTTTTCTCATTAATTAAAAAGAAAAAAGAAATTAGGGTTTTCTTCAAAATTCTGAAAAATATGGATAAAATCAGAAGACCATCTCATGCTGGCTCTTGGTACACCGACAACCGTATGTCCTCACTCTCTCCCTTACAATTTTTATTATTTTTTTGAATCAATTATATTACTTTTTTTTTATTTTGTTGTTAATTTCAGCTAAAAAGCTTGAAGAAGAGCTTGAGGGATGGCTAGGTGCTACTGGATTAACGAAATCTCCTGATGTTCGCGGTGTTATTGCTCCGTATATTACTATTAATCCCTTAATTTTGCTCAATTGATTGTTTTTTTTTCTTTTTTTTTTATAATTAACTTGTTTTTCTTTTATTATTTTATTTTGGATGGCAAAATGGAGATTTTAGACATGCAGGTTACTCTTATTCGGGCCGTGCTGCTGCTTATGCTTTTGGAAATATTGACCCTACAAACATGTGAGTCAGAGAGTTTATTTTCTATTTTATTTATTTTTGGATTATTTATTTAATTTTTGTTTATACACACACATCTATATAAAAAAGTTTTGTTATAATGTGGTGTGATTGTGGAAATGTGATACAGTATTAGTGTTTATGTTTCTGGGTATCGCATTTTGAGGAGAGTGATTCTGATGGGGAAAGTAATGATTTTTTGTTGATGATAAGCGAGAATTTTGTTTTGTTTTGTTTTTTTTTAGCACACGGGTATTCCTTCTTGGTCCGTCACACCATTACTATACACCAAAATGTGCTCTTTCAACGGCTACAGTTTACAAAACGCCCATAGGGGACTTGCCTATTGATTTGGAAGGTACTGTACCTGCACAGTTTGGTTTTTTATTACGTTGGAATGCAAGTTTTGAATCATCATTGAAATGGATTGGTTCGTTTTAGCTTTCACTGTTGGTTTGATGTTCTATTGGTCCATGTGATTGAACTAATTATGTTCATTTTGGATCCTTTTCAGTCATTGAGGAACTTAAAGCCACAGGAAAATTTGAGTTGATGGATCTTCAGGTTGACGAGGCTGAACATAGCATGGAAATGCACTTGCCGTATCTTGTTAAAATATTTGAAGGGTAATTTCTGCTGCATAGAGAATTTCACTATGTTGGTTTTGTTTGTGGCTCAACTTTACTGATTTATTTTTCTGTGTTTTGTTTATTTATTTGTTCATGGATTGCAGGCACCCAGTGAAAGTTGTACCCATTTTGGTTGGAGCTCTTAATACTGATAATGAGGCCATGTATGGCCGCTTGTTGGCAAAATATGTTGATGATCCAACTAACTTCTTTTCTGTCTCTTCAGATTTTTGTCATTGGGGTTCTCGGTATGTTCCATTATAATGATGGTTTCATGGTACTTTTCTCCTTCTAAATGTCTTTGAATTTATAGAGGAGGTCTACGATGGGGATGGCTCTTTAATTTGCTTCCATCCCACACATACACTTGTACTATGGACAATACTGAGTAACATTTGTTAGATTTCCTTTTCTTTTTCCTCGTAATCAAAATTGGAGGGTTGATTTTCTTTTTTAAACTAATGTTAGCAATGCTTTCCTCAAAGCCTTGCAAGATCTATTGTTCAATTTGCTTCTATTGTATGTCTGAGAATTTCTTTGAAGAACTTGATTGAATGTCAGATGCCTCTGAGCCTGCTGAATACATTATGCGAAGGGGTCTTCTAATCTTTAAGATGAATGGATCTATATTTTGTTCAGTTAATGAATTAGAGAAAAAAAAATGTCATTTGGTATTTGATTATCACTGTATGTTGTCCATTTTTGTATCTGTATCTCTGTAAAGCATGATATTCAACAATTTGTGCTGACTGTTTACTCACAAGTCACAACCATGCACAATATCGTGTTGTGGTTCTGTTGAAATGCATTTGGTTCACCTTATGTATTTAACCATCTCATCAAGCAATCTTGACCTGTGTTTCCTTTATTAGGTTCCATTACACACACTATGACAAGAAATGTGGGCCCATACACAAGTCTATTGAGGCACTGGACAAGATGGGCATGGACATAATTGAAACAGGGAATGCAGATGCATTTAAACAATACTTGTCGGAGTATGACAACACTATCTGTGGAAGGCATCCAATTAGTGTTTTCTTGCATGTAAGTGCCCAAATCTCTTAAAGTTACTGAAATGGCTTGATTTCAGCACCATAAGATGTTTGCAGTGTCTTTACAGCTTTTTCTTCCATTTTCTGTAAGGAATTTCTGCCAGCCATGTTCTACTTCTATTTTATTGAATAATTCATGACAATTGCTCACACCTATCACACCAACAAGAAATTTTGTTTTAAAACGCTGTTAAAAACTTCTGGATATATTATTTCAGGACTTTTAGTTTCTATTTTGCCATTTTGTTTGACATCTATGATACTTTCAGATGTCGAGTAATTGCTCGACAAAGATAAAGATCAAGTTCCTCCGGTATGAGCAGTCTAGTCAATGCAAAACAATGAGAGACAGCAGTGTCAGCTATGCATCTGCAGCGGCGAAGGTGGATGCTTGAAGTTGGGATATGTAGCATTTCCAATTTACTTGTGTGGAGGCAATTGACTTGAATCTGGAATATTGAGCATTTCAAATTTACTCGTGTGGAAGCAATTAACAATTTAAACTTCTTTGAATTGAATGTGTTGTCTAAATTTGAACTCGCATTTGCAAGAATCCATCTTGCTATGCATTCCCTGTTTATAGAGTGAAGTTAACAGTGAAGCCTGATTCCCCTTTCCTTGTTTGTTGTTCCAGACTCCATTTCAAAATTTTAATGTCAACAGGTGAGTGCTTATGGTAATTCAATTGCTTTGGGGTGGCACCGGCAGGGATGTGCCACCATTGTCGTGTACTGGAAAAGGCTAACCAAGGTAGCATAGCTCTTGACCGAAATAGGCTAGGATAAGAATAAAAATCCGAGTAAGAAATGATAGTTGTGGTGGTCAGGGGAGTAGAAGAGAGCGGGTAGTAACTTCCGACTTCCGTGATACTCTTAATAAGAGCCAAGTGTACGCTGGTGGAAGGTGAGACTACCTGAATCCAATAGAAACCGACCTGAACTAACTTGAATGCGTAGAAAGTAGAAAATTTTTAGAACTAATTGAGTTCAGTTAAAACTTGAAAGAAAGAAGTCTTGAGCTGGGTATGCATATTGCTTTACGATCTAAATCTGAAATAAATAACTAACTTCGAAATTTTAAAAAAATTATGCGTATTATAGCTTTCAATCAGGTTCGAGTATGAAAAATCCATATCCCATCGAGTTCGACCTACATTATGATAGTTACTTTAGATATGAGTTTAAATATAGATAATATAAAATCCGATCCAGGGTATCCATTACCATCCCTAGATGAGATGCTCGACATCTTTAATGCCCGTTTCCTCTTGTAACCGAATCAATAACAGTTCTTGGAAATTCAGACGCTGCGATGAATAGTTTGGAAGTAGAAGGCTTGCCCAGCCAGTGAATAGCAATACAGATATGGACGCTGTCGGTTGTCGAGCAATCTCTCCATATCCATCAGGTTCCTTTGGCGAGAAGATGGTTCATTATCGGAGAATTGTTGGCTTTCAAAGTCTCGTTCATTTTGGACTATATTTGACTTCATAGACATAGCATGGCTTTAGATAAGTTTATCTTGACGAATATGGCTGGAAAAATAAAACAGAAGACGGGAAGAGTTCTTTCCCTTTGCGTACGATCATGCACAAGCATAACAATTAGAGGAGGAGAGGATTTAGCAGAGGACAGTTACGGCTGCAAGCAGTAGCTGATCACAGTTGTGCATGCCATCATGCAGGTGCATGATTTGTCAGAACCACCAGGCATTGTTTCTGTGGACGGCTAGGATCAGTGACTGCATGCAGCCACTACTCTCCGTGGCAAAAGCTCTAAACACTAATGGTAATGCATTTTATTTTTACAGACTAAGGCATATCTTATTGGATGATATGATACCATAAACGACTCTTTGGTATTCGTTACATAAAGATACAGAAATACACATACAGATGGCCGGCCAATGTTTTCAATGTTCGCTAATTTAAAACACAGTTTTCATACGCTGAAACTGAATTATCAATAATTACCCTCGGATTCGGCAGGTAATTTACTTGCTGATCCATTTTCATCGGCTGTCAACATACTCCATTTACCAGCAGAAATCGGAGGCTCAAAGACTATAACACCACCATCTGTCAGTCCCACTGCAAATTGGTTTGGTTCCTGAGGATGTGCGGCAATGGCAATCGGATACACTCCCAAACTACAGCCACAAAAAAAAGCTCAAGATGGTATCATTAACTAGTTACCGGATCAGATACTTGATAGAACTTAAAATAAACACAACTATAAATGTATGAGATTGGACAGCTTCTGTGTCTCTAATTTGTTTCATGAGAGTGCTTTACCTTGAAGTGGGGAAAAGGTAGGCAGTTGGATTAATCTGACAATATAACTGAAAATCTGAGGCATCAAATATAGAGACAAGTCCATCCAGAAAGCTGGCATACACCATCTGGCCATCGCATGAGAATGTTGCATGGGAAATTGGTGTTGCAAAATCTCCTGGAATCCACTGTAAACATAAAAATAAATTGTCAGGTGAGTTGAATTACTGGAATTCACCTTCTTGAGATTGAGAGAGAGGGAGAGAGAGAGAGAACCTGCTTCACACATTCTAATTTTCTGGCTTCATAAATTGCCAGGTGAGTCTCATGTACAGAAAGGAATTCTGTCTGATTCTGATGAAACTGGATGTGGGTATCTGTTGATAATGAAAAAGGTATTCTTCCATCGGGAATCTGCAAGAATGTGCTCCTCTGTTTGTACCACCCTTCAACATTCCAGACAAAAATCTGCAGAAGAATAAAGAACATGATTGTACAGGAGCACTTCAGACAAATGACAGAGGTCAAGGTATCATTTAAATAAACACATTTACTCTTGGAAATGACTTCGAAATAATCATCAAGGAAATTCAGCATTATACATATCTCGTATAATTCAACACTAACCTGAGCATCTGCTCCAGAAGAAACAAGTAAATTCAGGTCATTAGAGAAGGCTAGACCAGAGACTCTCTTAGAATGACCCTCAAGTATGGTAATGACCTGCGAGTATTAAGGAGATGATAAAGCTTGGTTTTGCTCGAGTAAAGCACTGGATCACATCAGGAGAAATGCATACCTTAGCTGAACGGACATTATATATTAGAATTGTGGAATTGTCTCTCCCTATAGCGAGTATGTTGTTATCTTGAGGGTGGAAAGCAATGCAAGTTGCTGCAGGTGGTGGTTGCATGATGGACAGCATCGTCTATTAAGTTTAAGAATGTTCAATTAAACATGCTTGTAAACTACCAAAACACGTGAACAAATCAAAAGATTTGAAAACTTTGCATGTAAAAGATGGTATTTTATATTCATAAGATGATGTTCAATAAAAAGTGAGAAAACCACCTATGGAAAGTATTTAAATTTCATAAACAATAATTTAAACCACATAAACTTAGTACAATTGGAAATTATGACAAGTAATTGGAAGATTTGTAGTCGAATTGAATATGTAAAGATATCAAAGTATACATGACAAACAAGATCACATAGGGCTATGTAAAGATAACAAAGTATACATGACAAACAAGATCACATAGGGCTAATAAAAATGTGCATGGATTATTTAGACCTTCATAAGTTTGTAGACTGCAAATGGAAGTTCATGATACCTTGAATTTCAGCAAATTATACAGAGAGATTCTCCCTCCGGATGATGACATAAGATATGAATCATTCCTGGACAGGGCAAAGCAGGGAACTGTCTCTTCAGGGTTGCTGCCTGTAAGGTCATTTGTCATCAGCCCTGAGTAGCTCCTGGGTTGCCATAGTTGAGGGGAAACTTTTGCAGCTGCCTGCCATTAAGATTTCATTGCAATAGCATTATTAACAGCAGTTAACACTAAATTTAAAAGAATAATTTCAAATGCAAAATAGAAATGGTTTGAATCTCTAGTTTTGCTCACCGTGTCACTCAAGTCAAAGTCATTCTGTGGCCATTTCCAATATAAATGAGTGGCATTTGATGTTAATGCCAAAATGGAGTTACCTGCGTTGTTGTAAATGAGCCTTGATATCTGCATTTGTGAAAGATAAAAGCTACTGAGAAACTTCTCATCCTTACACGGTATATTGGAATTTTTCAGCATATACATACATACATATTTATATATATATAAAAACATTAGAGTGGCTCAGATCCTCAAGCAATTGAATCGGTATCTCCAAAAACAAAGATGTGTTGCTTTTTTAATATATAATTTAACATTTTCAGATGGGTTTCGAAGCCTTCCAGTTTTCAAATTTGTACACGTGTTGAGAAATCTCATCCTTCACATCCACTGCACAGAGAGTTATCAATTTGCAAAGCAAGAACCAGCAAGAAACTTAAAACTACCTAGAAACCCAAAGGAGAAATAAAAAAAAATCTATGATCATAGTCAAAATATTTGAAAATGTGTCTACATCTGCAGGACTTCAAAGACGTGAGGCAGAAGGAGCTAACAAAAAATCAAAAGGAAAAAAAAATGAAAAGAAGAATTTAGCAGCTACAACACAGTACAGTCCAACCTTGTTTGCTTTCATATGAGAAGGAAGTCGCAGAATCTGGCACTGAGAAGGGCTGTTTAATTCAATGAGCCTCCCACTCTTTGACTTAGTGTCTTTTCCAGTAATTTTAGATTTCACTGCCTTCAGGTTTCCATTCTGTAGAAGATTAAAACATTGCTTAGTACCCCAAACTTCAAAGTAATTTCCAGAGTCATGACAAGTCCTACCAAAAGATACTACTGTATTAAGTAAAAAACAACTCATCATGTCATATAAGATATAGCATGAATCTCTGACAAAACCAAGAGTTACCCACTTTTGCAACAGCTTCATCTGCATCTTGAGCACAGGCACCTTTTGAAATTGCTTCACTTACAAGCTGAACAAAAATTAAAAGCATCAGAAAGAGATCTATATTCTATCGCTAGTCATGACTGTATTAAATATGCCCACCTTCTTAAGAGTATCAGAGAAAACTCTAAAATCATCATCCAAGCAATTTTCTGTTGTATGCAGTGACTGAAGACTGCCATCTTTTGCCAAGATTTTGATCTTGTTGTCATTTGCAGAAACAGCCAACAGCGTGCCTTCCTTGTTAAATCGAACACATGGGTTTGCCTTCACATCAGGGGTGAAAGGAATTATATGAGAAACTGAGACCACTATTCTTTGTAAGTGGAATATATGATTTTAATTCAATCAAAATTACCCGTCATAAGGAACTTACTGGTAAGCCTCCCTCTGCATCAATGGTTGTGAAAAGCTCAATTTTGTTCATATCCCAAATTTTGATCACATGCTCGTCACCAGCAGCTAAAACCTGGTTCTTCATTATATCGAACTGCACTACACTTGAAGAATTCTTTTGCAATCCTAGATAGGTTCTTTTTATGGCACCTTCAGAGTCATCCCATTCAACAAGAAATGACTCTCCACTTCCGCTGGTCCCGCATGAGAAAAGCCTACAAAGTTTTTGATTGCGACATGATTTACCCTTCAAATATAACCAGCATGTGAAACATTGAAAAGGCAATTCAGACCGAGTAAATGAAACCTTCTATCACCACTATAAGCCATTGATGTACACCCCAGGCCAGGAGCATCATAATCTACTCGGGCTCCTAAATTATCATACAGCCAAACTTTTATGTTCCCATTCACTGATGTCGCAAAGACAAACTGAAGCAGAAAAAGAAAAAAGTAAAGGTGGAATTATCATCAGTCTGAAACAATCAATGTCGCCACAAGTACAAAAGAACCAATAGCGATACTCACATGAACGTTTCCCTTGCTATAGGGACAGAGAGAATAAACAGGAGCATCATGGCCCTCAAAAGTATACATTTTGACACCGTCAGTCGCATCCCATGCCTTTAATGGTCATCAGAAAAATATCATCACTTTCTTTCCAGGACAGAAAAATCCATGTCTAATTCTGATGTAAAATAAACCAACCTTAACGATCTTGTCATCACCACAGGTAATGACCAAAAGTTGTTTCTCAGGGGCAGAGAAGGTTAGGTCATTTACACCACCAACATGAGCATCAATCTAGATATAAGAAATAAGTTAAAGAATAAGCTTGATATGATAAATATCCAAAGAATGAACAGCAAAGCCAAAAATTTAGTGAAGAATATAATATGCTAGAAAGCTACCTCCAATTGCTGCCGCGCATCTTTGGCTTCATTATAAGAATATATTTGCACCAAGTGTTTTGAATAAGCAACCCCTGTTTAAAAAAAAAAAGAAGGTTAAATTAATGAACAAACATATTCCGAATGACAGGATATTATTTCCCCTTGTCTTCCATTATCTTTAAAAACTTACCAAACAAACCGCCTTCTGGGCTCCAAGCAACACGATTAACAGAAACACTAGGATCCTTAAGCAAAGTTGCCTGGATATATGCAAGATCATTCATATTTCAGAAACATGATTGTTTAATGGAAGCATGGTATAGAAGGTGACGAACCTTGAACATCATCGAACATGCTGCAATATCCCAAACCTTAAAATTCCTTGAAAGCAAACTTTCCCCTGAACTAACTTCCCACAATCCAATGTCCCCCACAGTGGTTCCAACTGAAGTATCAAACCATCAGTTTCCATGAGTAAACAATCAGTTTAAATAGGGTGCTTATCCCAAAATATTGAAGAAAAAATATATATCCTTATGAATAAACCTAGAAGAACAGTCTGTTTTTCAGGATGAAAATCCATGCTTGTTGGAGATGACCCCTCATTTAATATCCTAAAAACATTCTTTGGCAAATCATCAGAAATGTTAACAGAGCTTTGATCAGGAAGAGAGGCATCTGATATTTCCTGCACGCATGAAATCGATGACTTAAGAAAAGAAATTATTATTGATATTTACCAATGTTTCAACAAAAAGAAATGAAAAATTAAGCTTGCCTCATTGGAAGGCCTTTTTAGGTTTACAATTCTGTTTTTAGGAATACCACTGTCATTTACAGTAGTATTATCCTCCAAAACCTCTATCATAGCTGCAACAAACATGGAATAGATAGTTAGTGATAAAAGGAGTTTTTTTTCTATAACCACAATAAAACTGCCTTCACAGAAGGTCAAAGAAATATTAATGAGAGAATCACAAACCATTACCTATGTTTGTTGGAACTCCAAGAGACAAAGCTTCACTTGAAATTGAAGAGTGGGCCTCAGAAGATGAAGTAGAATTTGAGGCTGAGGAAGTTGAAACTAGCATTGATGTTGTTTGAGAAGGCTAGACAATAACACTGAAGCTCATTAGAAGGATTATGTACGAATACTGTTAAAAGGATAATCAAGCTGGGTTGGTTAGGAACCATACTTGAATCCATTATTGGAAAGGGAAAAATAAAATAAGAACGATCATTGTTCTTCTTGTGTCATACCAGTGGATTGCTATCACTTGCTGCTGAAAATAAATGATCATCCGATGGTATTGGTACACAAATGTGATCCACAAAAAGGGTTCTTATATCAGGATTTGGCTGCGGATATGCACAATGCATATGCTGCCAATTCAGACTGTCAGATTAAATGCAAAAATCAGTTTTATCTGAATGACAAATAGACATGTCTAGAAATTCTGAAGAGAATCCAACATGCATATGTGCATATAAAAGTGCACGTACTTGCATGTGCTCTATGTGCGTAACCAGAGCCTGCATGCAGTTTGTGGCTTGGTGTATTCGAGTTGTGATGTGAAATTGAGAATTAAATGAAGGAAAAGAAAAAAGGAACCTTTGGTTTATGAGACGCCGTAGCCTATGATTTGCAATGTTCGGAAATTCCAATTTGTCACGCAAAAGGGGATTTGCTTCAATAACTTTCTTAAGCTCAACCATCATAACTTTTCTTGCCGACTCTGCATCACTATACATAGAGAGTGACTCATGGTCCCTGTTCAACAACGAGAGAAATTAATCTTCTTGTAATAAGCTTAACATGCTTCTCCTATGGAATGTGAATAATAATAATAATAATAACAAAAACATATATACCATAGATTTATACCTTATATTATTTAATGTCAAAAGCAAAGTCATTTCCTTTAATAGCTCCTCGTTGTCTGGGGCAAAAGCTTTCAAATCCTTCATAAGGATGTCTAAAGCCTTGGAACGTTCATCGCTGTAAAATCAATTAACAAATTATAAGTAGAATCGATGTGACATACATAATGCGTGCACAGTGATTGTGAAAGAAAGAAGCAGCCTTACTTGTCCAACACCTCAAGGAATTTCTGCTTCCTAATTTCAAAATAGATCTTTGTCGAGTATCTGTTGTCATCTAATTTTGTGAAACAAGAAAGATATCTCTCAGCCTCATCCCAGTTGCCACTGCGTATCATGTCCTCAAAAAACTTCATGCTGAAGTAATAACCACTTTCACGCTCAAGCCTGGGCCGATGATGAAAGGAAAAAAAAAGGTTACACACAATCAAACGATTCGTTAAAAAATTGCATAATTCATCTGAAAGGGTCTGAGATTCCCAAGATTGTGTGTGTTAGAGAGAGAAGGAGAAAGTAACATACATGCGAGCAGTTTCTTTGAACCCTTCCTCGTCTAAGAACTGTGAGATTAACAGGACAAGATCTTTACAGAGAGCAGCCATTGTCACCTGAACCTCTAAATGAATCCAAAACACTGAATTTGTTAAATTAAAATGATAAATAAGATAAGCAATAATGCTAGCTTATTTAAATCATCAAGAAGATACTAAATCAAACTTTGCAAGTTCTAGCTGAGAATTTAATACGAACCATCCATACACAAAAAGTGAACAAAAACAAAACCCCATAACTCTTAACTCAAAAAATATAATTTTCTAGGACACCAAACAAAAGATTTGAGTTTTGATCCAGTGGGCATGAGCCCAAGACAAACCAAAATGATAAAGATGATCATCTGCTCAGTTACAGACAACTCTCTCTCCTGTCTCCATCAAATTAAGAAAAATTAAGCAAAGAAATTTGATGATTTTCAAACAGAAAACAGTAAATCAATCAAGAAATTCTGGGTTCTTAACTAATCAAGACAGTACCTTTTAACTAAATATCACTAAAAGTAAAGCTAAACATCACTTAACAAGATGAAAATTAGCAAACTTTTCAAGATATAAGAGATGGGCATCAAAGAAAACCAGAGAAATGAGCAAAGTTATGTGTAAGCTCACCAGATAAGTGAAGAAAAACAAGTAAATTAGATTGACAGAGAGAAAGATCAGTGAGTGACCATGACTTTTAGCTTCAAAAAACAAAAGGGTCTCTTTCTCTGTGTTTTCTTTACTTTAAAAGCTGAATTCACACCCTGCGTCGAAAATGTCGTGTGCTAAATAGCACAAGACTGGCGATGTGTACGAGATGATAAGTACATAATTTGATAACTGATAAGTCCTCTTAGATGATATGTGATAAGACAGTTGTTATAGAAAATGTAGTGGGGTCCATTGAAAGACAAGTATCGTTCATTCAGAGAGTGCCACGTCCGGTTTTAGACACGTTATGCAAATTCTTCATGTTGTGCCAGAAACTTCCTCCAAGAAAAAAAAGCCTCGGCATCCCATGCTTAATTGTAAAACACCGACTGGCTCGTAGGGTAAACCCGGACCTAAAAAACCCAGGCCCGAACCGGTCTCAGGTGAAAAAAAACCTGGTCTTGAACCGGTTACCACCAGACCTTAACCAGATGATTTTTTTTAATTAAAAAAAAATATATTATTTTAAGTCTTAAAAAAAAATGGGATCAATCCTACAGGAAAATAATTTTTTTTAACATATGCCACTCTACTAGCATAGCATATGTCGTGTATCAAAAATGCGTTTCAGATGTTGTTTATAAAAAATTGATTTTTTTTTTAAATTAATTTTTTTATATTTTTAAATTATTTTGATATATTGATGTTAAAAATATTTTTTTAAAATAAAAAATATTTTTTTAATATATCTTTTTTAAAAAAATATTTTAAAAAACAACTATCATCATAAACACCCTAAAAATAAAAAGCTAAGAAATTATAATAGAGGAACAAAATAATATAAATAATTGTACAACGACATTATAGTCAGAAAATAATTTCATGCTCCCACTAAAACAAAGAGGCCAAACGAGGCCAAGCATGTTTGAAAGTGTGATTGCGGTTGTTTTTTAAAATGTTTTTCGTGTTAAAATACATTAAAATGATATTTTTTTATTTTTTTAAAATTATTTTTAAGATCAGCGCATCACAATGATCTAAAATATATATATATAAATAATTTTTAATAAAAAAATAATTTTTTTTAAAACACGGGTTGAGCCACTTTCCTAGACTTGTCTATGCTTACCCTTCCTCTGTTTTACAGACCAAGCCAAACTAACCTTAAGAGGCAAATCTACATCTGTCAAGATCTTGGTTGTCGGTAAGCCTTGAATTTGTAAGCTGGAATCCACCACATCGACAACACATTCGCAATATCTCTACTTCTCCAAGGCATAAAACTCTCCATTATATAAAAGATTTTATGTTATTGCGGCAAAATTTAACACTCAATCATCATTTTATATTTGATGTCATCCTACAGAAACTAAGGGAAGATCTCTAGACATAAAGATATTTTCTTGTCAAGTTTTGATAATCAATATTTGTTTTTAATGTATCTCACATATATTACCCACAACATCTAAAATAGTGTGTTTATAAGAAAAAAAAATATTTTATTGTAATTTTTTATGAATTTAAATTTTAAATTATAATATTTAAAATATCTTCACGTATTCTTGTTAAATAAAAATAGATACTGAAAACAACTTAGATCATTCAATCATCAAATCAAATAATCTTGTTAAATTTTAATAGTTAAACTGATTTGTTTTTTTTATGAAAATTATTAAACTTAAATAAAAATAGATTTTAAAAATAACTTAGATCATTGAATCATTAAATTAACATAAATGAATTATTTTTATTAAGATAATATTTTTTTTTATAAAAAAAAATTCTCAAAATTGATCGTATCAACTGGGTTTTACCGAGTTGTAAATCAAGTTTTAGCGTCTAAATATCTTTTTCTAACCAATTTAAAGCCCAAGTCAAATCAGACTCAAGGTCACAAGGTAGGTCCTACTTAACAACTATGTTGTTTTTTCCCATCCTCAAATCGAAGCTCATGCTCGATGAGGTCATCACTTTCTTCTTCCTTTTTCTTTTTTTAAGGGTATGTTTGGTACTTGGTAAAAACCGTTTTCTCAAAATTTTAATTTTTTTTTGTTTAAAATGAATTTTTTTTATATTTTTATATCGTTTTGATGTATTGATGTTAAAAATATTTTTTAAAAATAAAAAAAATAATTTTAATATATTTTTAAATAAAAAAATATTTTAAACCGCTATCAACACTACACTGCCCTAACAAATCCGAACTAAACAGGTGAGATTTGCTATATTTTTCATCTGGGCTGTAAAACAAAAGTGAGTCGAGGGGGAAAAACATGGACTTTAATGGATTACTTACAGCCAGGCTTAGGAGAGTAAATTTGACAATTATACACAGAGCATGATTTTCAGTTTAAGATCTGTGCAAGCGTTCTAGGTCTGTCTAGAAAGGTCATTTTGGCCCAGCAACATGAGCCTGCTGGTTACTAAATTTAACCTGAGGCCTCGTCGTCTCTTAACTCGAGCCGAATACTTGTTGAATCGTTTCGGCCCAAGTTATTACAGCTTTACAATTGGAAATTAGAATGTTTGTTTTTATATTTAAAAAGTGTTTTTGAATTTTATTTTATTTTTTATTTTAAATTATTTTCTTGTGATTTTAGATTATTTTAATATGATAATATTAAAAATAAATTTAAAAATACAAAAAACATTTTAAAAAACAATTATCATCACAATTTCAAACTTGCTTCATATTATTACGTTGCATGTGCAAATAATAAAAATATATGATATTCAATAAAAATTCTAATACTATATGGAAAAAAAAAAAAAGATTTTTTTCCATACGACAAAGAATCCTACACAAAACAACAAAGAAAAAGAGCCAGAAAACTCAGTGGGGGCTCCCACTAAAGAGAGATCCCAGCCAAGAACCTTGAAACCATAACCGCACCTCGGAAATTTTATGTGGAAAATTGTCAGAGGGAACTCAGGGAACCATCAATTTTTAGTAGTAGCCTGTGCCCATGTTGGCAGGTGGAGATAAGCCATTGCTGTCATCTTTTCCTCTAACCTCCATTGTTGTCTATATAGTTCAAAATTTATAAATATATTAGACTAATAAAAATAATATTTAATCTATAATTAAAAAAAACATAAAAAATTATTGAAGGAAAGCCTAATGTGCATATATGTTTAAATCTATAAAAATATAATATAAAACTCAAGACAAATATGTTTTCAACCATAATTTTTAAATCCGACCCGGTATAATGACCGGGTCATGGATCAAATGGGTCAACAAAAAAAAAGTCGAGTTTGTGCCCTTTGCTTCCAAGGTAGTTTTGTTCGACGCTTTTTTTCAGCAAATTGAATAATTAAGTTTTATTTAATTTTTCTCGCAGTTAAAATTGATGTCACCTTCCATCCTTCTCTTTTTCCTTCCTTCCCCTATCCTGATTCGAAATCAGGAAATTAAGAAAATCAGTGATTTCTCTTTCTTTCCCTCTCCCCCTCTTCTTCTAAAGACAGACTCAATGGGCCCTTGATATAAAAACCTTCAAAACCATAATCCCCTCTCGTTTCCTCTCTTTCACAATCTCCAACCCCGTACTCTCAACTCACCTCCTCTGAGTTGCAGTCCTTGACTCCCAAATCCAATTCACCGAGTCTTCTCAAATCGCAGCTCTCTTTGTCCCTTAAACCCGTGAACTAGACTGGATTTTCTCAACCAAGTCAGGTCACCTCTAGCTCCTCTTATCCTCTCCTGGAATTTCACGGCTCTGATTCATCTCCATTGACTTACCACAAAAGGGACGATGCCCAGTATGTAAGAAGTCTTGAAAATAGTTTAAAGCTTTTGTTTTTTGCTTTATCTCCTAAAGTTAGCGTTAAAGATGGGATTTTTGATGTGCTATTTTGGATTATGAAGATAATTTGATTTGTAGTGTGGTTTTAATCGTAAAAGGCCAACGTCTTTCACGTGTGTGTGCGCGTGCGTGTGTATAAAGTCGGGTCTCAGCTGGGTTTACCCGAGTTGACCGGGTTCCAGGTTGACCCGCTGGATCAACCGGGTTTCACCGGGTCAAATCCCCAACGGGTTTTTACTTAGACTCGGCCCGGTTCCAAGCCCTTAAAGTAATGGATCTTTTGTTGTTGTAACATCACCTTCTTTAATTTAGATGCACCTCCAAATTAAGTCACTTGAACTAAAATAAAATGATTCAATTATCTCTCAACGAAAAAACCTAAGCTCTAGATTTTCACAAGGAAAATCAAAGAATAAAAAGAAGAAGAATAACACAAAAAATAAGACAAGGAAGAGTGTAAAAAACTAAAAAAAACATGTAAGTTGGAATCTCTTCCTTCACCCTCTTCTTTTTATAATAAATCTTGAAAGTTAAAATATTAAAGAATTAATAAAAATTAATTCTCACCATCATTAAATTTTGATTGGCCGTCATATATTAAGAATTAAATCTAGAAAAATAAATAATTTTTTGAATCAAGATTATCTGAGATTAATTTTTTATTTACCAATAATTTATTTAAATCATATCAATTAAAAAAAATCCGACAGATCACTCCAGTAGCCACCTCTATTTCTTCAATCTTTCAAATCTAACCCAGAATAAAATCTGGTTTTTGTTCAATTTGATGTGTCTTCTCCAACTACACCCTCATATAGACGCAGCTGTTTCGTTAAGGCTTAGAGAAAAGACTCGGCAACTTGCCCAAAATGTGAATTAAGGTTCATTGAAGAAATTGAAAACCTACCACACATGATTCAAACAAAAACATTTTGTGATCACCATTGGTCGAGGTGAGGTGGTGGTGGGTCCAAAATCACTAGAAAGATTAATAAAAAAAAATCAAGTCTAAACTAGAAAGATTAATAAAAAACCATGAGAAAGATTGATAAAAAAAAATCAAGCCCACTGCTTTTTTTCTCAGATTTCTCCGTGAATACAGCATCATCTTAACGTATCAAAATAATATTTTAAAAAATAAATAATGATATCATATTATCTGTATTAAAATAATATTTTTCATTAATTTTTTAAAAACTTATTTTTAACATAAATATATTAAAAATTAAAAATTAAAATTTTTTCAAATCCATGTATTATTGTGCAGTTTACGAAGATTTCCCTATCAGCATCGTTATTCATTCTTTGAAGGAGCAAAACCTTGAGATGAAAAGGATAATTGAGTTTTCCAGCAGTTGGCATCAGAAGTCGGGATTTGTCTCGATTTGAGATTTGACAGACCAACTTTTCTTCCACAACCATAGGCTTTCCCGTCAAGTTCCAGCTTCCACATGCATGGAGCTTTTCTGGGTCTCGAGCCCACGATTAGCTAGAAATCGATGGGCCAATGTCCAAACACAGCTTTCAACCGTCAACATGAGTTCGGAATAAATTTATCATATTTTTCTTCATATAATACAAGACTTCGAATCTAAGGTATAAAAATCATTTATCAAAACCATCTAGGTGGTAGCCTAGTGATAAGAGTTTGGGATCAAAAAGTTTGCTCCCTCTATGATCTCAGGTTCGAGCCCTATGGTTGCTCATATGATGACCACTAGAGGCTTACATGGTCGTTAACTTCAGGGTCCGTGGGATTAGTCGAGGTGTACGCAAGCTAGCCCGGACACCCACGTTAAACTAAAAAAAAAATCATTTATCAAAATTGACTTGCACACATATTTGAAGCTGAGATTGAAAATAAGATTTAAATTATAAAAGTTACATGAGCATGATTTAAAATTAATCAACCACGTAGTCTCATCTTAAATTAACTCAGATTTATATTAAATATTTTAGAGTTTGTTTGCTACTATGATAACTTCTATATTTTAAAGTGATTTTAATTTATTTCTTTTTATTTAAAAAAATTAAATTTATGTTTTTTTAGATTTTTTGTATGGTTTTAATGTATTAATATCAAAAAAAAAAATTATATATATATATATATATATATATATATATATATATAATATTATATTTTCTATTAAAAAATAGTTTTTTTAAAATATCGTGTATCATGTTACTTACACACAGTCAATTTTACATTAGGAATGAACAAATGAAGAGATGAAATAAATTGAATTCATAACTCTTGTGATGACTTCATTAATAAAAAAAAAATTAGTAAGATTAGAAGGTCGAAAATCAAAGAATTGAAAGCCACTAATAATTCTCTCATTGGAGGTGAAAATTAATTATTATTTATTTTTGCAATTTTCCTAAAACAGCAGTTGATCTATTCCTATTTTCACATTAAGATCCGAATTTATTTGTGATTATTAATCGTAAAGAAATCTCAAGAAAAGTGCCCTTCCTCGCAAAAAGAAATTAGCTCAAGCATAGACTTGGAGAATTTTTATAGTGTTCTGATTAGTAATATTTTATTAATTATTTTTTAAGTTCATTTTTTAAAAAAATAAATACAATTAGAAAAGAAAAAATTTAGGTGAATATATTTTTATCACTTTTAATGGGTCATGAGTTTTATTTTTTATTTTATTTTTATTTGTCTTTTTCTTGGACATGAACTTAAAAGAATAATTAATAGAATAGCACTAATTATTTTCCAAATATTATAAAAAGAAATTAGATTTTGTAGCGAATTAAAAACCAAGGTTGTCAAAAATGCTTTTTTGACACGACACGAAATATACAATATAAACTCGGATCGTAAAATCGTAAAATCACAAGAAAAATATTTTAACTAATTATATATTGATAATTTCAGTCAAGTAGTAAATAATAATATGACACAAATAAAATAAAAATGAAATAAACAATACAAATGTCCAAACACCTTAAAATACATAATTCAAATAAAAATACATACATGGTTTAAATAACTTTAAAATACGAAAAGAAAAAAAATAAGATTGAACAACTATATTTTATTGATAGAGTTTCAGGATATTTTCTAGAGGACATGTCTTGAAACACACTGCAGGCAACTAGTGAAATGATACAGCATTCTAAGGTATATCACCAACTTCAAAAAAAAAATTAATAGAGACTAATACAGTGAACTCGTGACAACGAAAACAAAAACGTATAAAATGACATCAATTTAATCTCATGCCACCTCACCTTCCACCTTTTTTATGTTAGTAACAAGTCCTAGAAATAATGTCCAAATATCCCACCAAGCAAGACATGTATTTCAAGTTCTCTTTGAGCCTTTGTCGTTTCTTTTTGTAGTTAACAAATGGTTAGTCTAAAACACGGTATTTCTCTCTATATAAGTATTCATATCTCTTATTTTACTCATTTGATTCCTCACCATCTACCTCTGTCTTTCCATGGTTTCGATCCTCCGACCATGCCTTCCCGGTCTAAAATACAGTATAAGACTTTCCCATACCCAAGATCCTCTAATGCTGGTGTTAGTCTGCTAAGATTGAAAATTTGAGATTTGGGTAACGGGGAAAGAGGAGACTGGGGAGTGGGGACTATGTAGTGGAGTGTCAGGAGACTCGAATAGGGAGATAGTAAAATTTTTAATTTTTATGGGTTAAAACTCGAAATTGGTCAAACTCGTAAAATCGGTCCGATTTTAACCAAGTTTGACCGATTTTATAGTGTTCTGATTAGTAATATTTTTATAGTGTTCTAATTAGTAATATTTTATTAATTATTTTTTAAGTTCATTTTTTTAAAAAATAAATACAATTAGAAAAGAAAAAATTTAGGTGAATATATTTTTATCACTTTTAATGGGTCATGAGTTTTATTTTTTATTTTATTTTTATTTGTCTTTTTCTTGGACATGAACTTAAAAGAATAATTAATAGAATATCACTAATTATTTTCCAAACATTATAAAAAGAAATTAGATTTTGTAGCGAATTAAAAACCATTTAATTTTTTATATATATATAACATTCATCCTTTAAGAGGAAATTTTGAATTCATTAAAACATTATTGATTTACTAAATTTCACGTTGCGGTGATAAAGGATAACTTCCTCTCAACACAGCAATAATTTAAATTATATTTATCAAATCTGATATGGAGTAGTTGACTCGGCCAAGAAATCGGGTCCTGAATTATATAGGTTGACCTAGATCAACTCAAAAAAATAAAAAATATATATATTTGAAGTTTTAATATTTTATATAAAAAAATTAAGAAACAATTCATAAGAATATAGACTATATATGTTGTAAATAATGAAGTTTAAAAGATTATTTTAAAATGTTTTTTATCCCACATTTAAAAGATATTATGTTATCTTTTTAAGTTGCAGTATTTAAATCAAAAAGGTTTTTTTTATCTCATGTTGAAAAAATAATTTTTTTTCTTGTGAACATAGAATATATATATTAGAGAACTTTAAATCTCATATTAAAAAAATAAAATATTTTTTAGTATTTATATAATGAACTTTGAAAAGTATTAATAAACAACTACAAATTATATATATATAAAAAAAAATCTTTAGCTAGAAGAAAAAATATATTTAAAAAAAAAAATTTCTGCTAGATTTTACCGGTCGTTCAAGTCATGAGTCAATATGGTGGATGAACTGGGTTTAGCTATTTTTTTATTTTATCGATCTTTTATTTTACATGGATGAATAAAGTCACCAAATCAATCGAATCTCAAATTAACTCGCCACACCTTTCCGGATGATTTAAACAATAGAGGGATAAAGGAGGTCAGAGGTTTATCCTTTGTTGACTCACAAAGGAAAAGGGAAATTATCTGGACGGCACCTACCACAACTTTAGCTTCTTTACAATGGAGCCAGCCTACACATTTCGCCGCTAACATTTTTTCAAATAAATTCTAGAATATATTAGAAGGAATTATTTTTGATTCGGTTTAGTTTTTATATAAAAAATAACCAAACTGATTAAAAAAATCAAAACCAAACCAAAACTAGTTCAAACCAATTGGTTTGACTCAGTTTGGCTCGGTTTTTTTTCTGGTTTTTTTCTGTTCGGGTTTTTCGGTTTCAGGCTTATAAAACCAAAACCGAACCGGTCGGTTTTTTTAGTTATTTTTTTTATTTTCTCGGTTTAATCAGGTTTTCAGTTTTTTTACTTACATCTAAAATATATCAGTTTAAATAAAATCATTGAATAAAAATAATAAAATTATTATTAAAATTGATTTTTCATTCAAGTTTTGTGATATCTATTATAAAAAACAAAATTAATTTCAAATAATATCCGAATTAAATTATATTTAAAATCAACAAGTTGCATTAGGGGTGAGCAAAAAAACCAATAAACCGATTAAACCGAAAAAACCGGAAAAAAAAACCGAAAAAACCGAACCGAAAAAAAAAACCGAATTAACCAATTAAAAAATCACAAAAAAATTCCGGTTCGGTTTCTAAAGTCTGAAACCGATTGAACCGAACCGAACCGAACTGGTTCAACCAGTCAGCACTTAAAAAAAAAAAGCAAGTATAAATACCATGCTTTCTAACCCTAACCGTAGAATAACATTAAGACATCAGCTCCCCTACCCTCCCCTCTCTCCCTTTACTCTCTGGCTGGTGAAAAATCAAAGCAGAACAAGGTGGTCGTCGTTGGCTCTACCGAGACAGAGAGTGACGAAGAAGATTACTTGGCTGAGTTAACTCACCAACTGGCTCGCTCCACCCTTGAAGATGATTTCAAGAGAAACGACCTCTCTTGCAACACCAAAAAGACTAAGGTATTGCTTCCTTTATGTTTCTTTTTAAAGTAGGACAACTTGCTATGATTTCTGTGGTTATGTTTTTTGTGGCTAATGTTCGGGTCTTGGGTTATTTGCCTGATTTGCAAGGTTGAGTTTTGTCTGGATCGTCTCAATCAACGCTATGTGCAGTTGGACGCAAGTGCAGTTGTAGACAAGGATCTAGCCATGGAAGCCTGAATGGGTCTTCACCTTTAGCAACTTGGGATCTGCTGTATGAGGTTGCAGGAGAAGTAGAGAGGACCATTGGGTTTGAACCGGTTTGGAAGGGAAAAAAACCGAACCGAACCGAAAATTATCGGTTTGAACCGGTTTTCGGTTCGGTTCGGTTCGGTTCAAAAAATTAAAAAAAAATAATTCAGTTTGGTTGTTTATTTTGGTTCAAAACCAGACCGAACCGGAAATGCTCAGCCCTAAGTGGTTGCATGATTGATTCATTAAATAATACTACATTTAATAACTATGAAATATACCATTATTATTTTTTCAATTAAAAGGATGATTTTAAAAAATATGTCACGTTTACAAATTTGAAAAATTCATCTTATATTTTCTTTTTTTTAAGAAAAAAAAAAAGATTTGCAAATAAGACAATTCTTTAAGACTTTCGTTTTTATGCGAACCACGTGCCATCTTGTCAAGCTGACAGGTAGTTAGAAACACAAGGAGGCAGGAAAGTTCTGAACCTCGAACTGTCAAGGAAGCAAGAATTATGCGTACGAGCAGAATTATGAGTCGTCACGTCAGCCACCAGAGGACACTTTGGACAGTATAATGGCTTTTAATTTGTCGTTACGTCAGATAGAGTCATACATGCACTGACCAAGGTGTTCCCTTTTGTATTCTCTCACTCTACGGCACCCTCGAGCGCGTCTGCACACGTGACACGTGCATTTTCTTGTTAGAGTAGCATCATCAACTCTTTTTTTTTTCTATCTTTAAAAATTTAATTTAATCGGGATATTTTACCATTCTATCAAAGTTCTGTAAAAAATTTGGAAAAAAAAAATTAAAAAATTATTTTTAATATGCAATGGTTAAGAAATAATATCAGAGATAAGTTTATGTGTCATCAGAAAAAAGTGATTGAAGAAAAATAAAAAAGAGAAATAATGGGTCACCAAAAATACATCATGAATTCGTTTTAGACACATTATATCGCTAGAAAAATCTCAAATAAATAATTTTAATTGTATCTTGAAAGACCATCAAACATGATCATTGATTATTGATTTTGTTGGAGGTTAACCACACCTTAAAATACTTCAACCCAAATTAACACCAAACAAAAAACCTGACTAATTACTACCTTGTCTAGTGGTCTTTTATGGTGTGATTAGAATTGTCTCGTTGAAATATTTCTAACAGTACTGAATGTGTCAAAAATAAAGTTCCAATGTGTCTCCAGTAACCTATTATTTATTTCCCTTCTTTTTCTTTCTCAATTTATCTTCATTGACACATTAATTTGTCTCCCATCTTATTTCTTGATCGTTGTATTTTAAATCTTATCTTTTGACTATTGAATTTTTATAAAATTTTAGGTTGATTTTTGTACATGTTAATTAATTTACACAGGACATGTATTTTTTTATTTTTTAACTAAACAATGTTGTTTATAAAACTAATATTTAGAAATATGATTGTGTTCAAACTGTGTTATTTTTCAAATATTTTTTTAACCTATGTCATTTTCTCAAAACTTTTACCAAGCTATATATATTTTTTAAAAATCATTTAATTGTCCATTGAATTCAATCCTAATGTTATCGTAAAATATTGCAATTCTAGACCATGTCGTAGGAAAACAATTTTTAGTGAATATATCAATCTAATCTTAACTTTGACTAAAAATGACTTAATCTTCTGTGAATACAAATAATACCAAAGATACCTTGTTGTTGATTTTTTTAAAAAAATATAATCTAATTCTTCTTCAATTTAAAGATATGTCTATATTATAAATTATAAAATCTATTAATGGATTTTAAATTTTCTATAAGGCTTAACTATTAACATAGAAAAAACATACTTGTTTGTAGGAATGATAATTTTACCCAAGCCGGATAGAAACTAATCCAAATAGATATGAGTTTTTTTTTTGCTTGTTAAGGTTCAGGTCGAGTCCAAATAATACTCGAAGTCAAAAAGTCAGGTTTAGGTAATGTATGGATATTGTCCTACCCTACCTGAACCTGATCCAAACTACATAAATAACATTAAAATTTGAAAAAATTATATTTACACCAAGTATATATAAATAGAAAATTCAGGGTTTTTTTCACACACTCTCACCTCTAAGCCTCTCGAGTCTCCTCTCCTCTCCAACTTCTATATTGCTCCCTCTCACTCTCTTCTTCAGCAATAACACAACCACTCCAACGATAGCAACAACAAATCTAGCAACAAACCAAGTAGTGGCAAATCTTGCTCCTAGCAATCTTAATTTCCCCGACACCAAATTATTGTATGTGGCAGCTCTAACATAGCAAATCTTGTTTTAATTTTCATTTACAAAGTTTATTATTGTCTCTGGTTTGCTACTAAAGATTTTTTTATTATCATTTCATCTTTTTTTTTTAAGGGACAACCTTGTTTTTTCTACTTTTTTTCATGTCCAAAAACTTAATTTGTGTTGGTGAATTCCAGGAAAAATAAAAAATTGGGTCACTTTCAATTTCATGTGTTTTGTGCTATTATGATGCTTTTTTACTTGTGAGTCCATTTGAGTTCATGGAATCTTTTTAAGCGGCATCATATTTTTTTGGGAATGTGGTTGTTTTTCAAAATGTTTTTCATTCAGAAATGTATCAAAATAATATATATTTTTTATTTTTTAAAAATTATTTTTGACATCAGCGCATCAAAATGATATAAAAACACAAAAAAATATTAATTTCAAGTAAAGAAAAAAATATTTTTTTTTTAATTTTTTTCAAAAGCGCTTCTGAAATGCAAAAACAAATAGGATTTTAACAAGTAACAACAAATCTAGTAGCAACAAATCTGTTCATATTTATTTTTATGGTTATGTACTGTAATATAGTTAGGTTATGGATACTTGAAACCTGATCGAGTTGGATTCGGGTTTTTAAAATCCACACCCGATCGGGTATGGATAATACTTTTATTTTGGATTGAGGTATGAATAATCACAAACTCTGTGTATAAATATTTATTGTCATCATTATTTGTTTGATTTTAATTAAGAAGGTGTTTTTTAAATTAATTCTATTAAAAAATTCATATTCCAAAGTCGTGGAGCTGTGTTTTTATTCTATTTAAATTTTATTTCAATATCAATCCGAGGTCAAATTTTATCTCACTCAATTTTTTTTTTCCTGAAAGAACAAAGAGCTAAATGCACATCACCCAACATATGCACGCCAGTCATATAGATTTTATTTTCAAATAATTTCCATCTTATTTAGAAATTTATAGTAAATGTTAGACGGTGCCACTTCAATTGGTAAATCATTTATGGTATCACTATAATTGAAAAACAGTAAGAAATTATTTTTAACAGTAAATACTGTCTAAATTTGGCAAATGATATATCAAACAAAATTAAGAAAACTCCAATAATTCACCGCACAGCAAAAAGCTTACCATGCTTGTTAACTACTGAAAGCATATTATTAAAGAGCACCAATAAACAATCTCCAATTTTATAAATAATTAAAAAAACCAATAAAATATTGTGGTGCATAATATTTTTTAATTAAAAATATATTAAAATATTTTTTTATTTTTGATACCAATATATTAAAATTATATAAAAACATGAAAAAAAAATATTAATTTAATAAATTTTAAAACACTTAAAAAATAAATTATAACACAAAAACAAAAACTCACTACAAACAATCTCTAAAATTTGGCAAATGATTGAAAAACAACGATTTTTCCCCGCAAGAGAGTGTTATTCACTTGCTCAAAAATGCAGGCAAGGCAGATACACGCACCGCAACCGTCACTGTCTACTTTTGACAAAGTGAAGACATTTGTCGGCTGAGGTTTCTCTAGGGGTACCCACTTCTGTGCCTTATATAATCTCTTTATCTTATCATAACAAGTCTTGATAAGTAACACTGCTTATACCTCGACGATACCGCCATTATTATATATATATATTTCACCTTGCTTTAGTCACCTCAAAACTCAAAGAAGCAGCATCTTATAGGAATTAGAGCTCAGAGATAGAGAGAGAGAGAGAGGGAGAGAGAGAGAGTTTGTTTTAGAGAGCTAGAGTGCTCTGTTTCTTTCAGTTCTTTCTGTTTTAAAGGTGAATTTATGCCGTGTTTTTACCTTTATTAGTATGATAAATAGTTCCCTTTTGTTTCTTTTTTTTCGGTCTGAACTCTTTAGTCTATTTTAGAGCATCTTTAATTTAATTTTATTGGGTCAAAGCTACTTTACTGTTTCTAATCAGTGAAAACCCTAATTTTCTCCAACTTTCACAGTTGTTTTTTGCTTAAAAAGCATGCAATTCTTTCTTAATCTTTGATGTTCTTGAGGTTTTTATGCTTGGTAACCTCAAATTCTTTTGAGTTTTCGCTTTGCTTCTCTATTAAACTCTGATGTAAATTCTATTCTTTTTCTTAAGTAAATGCTGGGAACTTTTCTTGGGACTAAAAATGAGGCCATTTTCTTGCTTCTCTGTTTGCTTCTTCTTCTTTTTTTTTTTCATTTTATGTGTGTAGTTTAATTTGATTATGTAATCTATATTGTTTTTTGTTCATAATGGTTGATTTTTGGTTGTTTTGTAGATCAGAACTGGCTGCTGTAATGACGTCTTCGCTCAGCCGAGACCTTATCTTTTTAATTTTGCAGTTTCTTGATGAAGAAAAGTTCAAAGAAACTGCTCACAAGTAAAAAATTTCTTGTCAATACCTGGTTTCTGGTTGAGTTATTTATTTGTTTACAAAGGATTTGTTTCTTTTTTCGATTAGGCTGGAGCAGGAATCAGGGTTGTTCTTTAATGCAAAGTACTTTGAGGAGCTTGTGTTGGGTGGCGACTGGGATGAGGTTGAGAAGTATCTTTCTGGGTTTACCAAAGTGGATGATAACCGATATTCGATGAAGATATTTTTTGAAATTCGCAAGCAAAAGTATCTGGAAGCATTGGATAAGTAAGCTTGTGAATCTTATACGTGTTTAGTTTTCATGATCTACTTCAGGCAGTTTGTTATCGAGTCAGTCTCGTGGTTTGCATTTTTATTGCATTTGCTTCTCTTAAATGCTTTTATTTGATAGGCTTGATCGGACCAAGGCTGTAGATATCCTCATGAAGGATCTCAAAGTTTTTGCCTCTTTTAATGAAGACTTGTTCAAAGAAATTACTCAGCTGCTTACATTGGATAATTTCAGGTTTGTATAGTTGAACAAGATGGGTTAAGGTTTTTAATCTTAGCCGGTGACTGAGCTGTAATCGGACCTTTATGCAGGGAAAATGATCAACTCTCGAATTATAGAGATACAAAGTCAGCAAGAGCAATTATGTTGCTTGAGCTGAAAAAGCTTATGGAGTCAAATCCCCTTTTCCGTGACAAATTGCAGTATCCTAACATAAAAAATTCAAGATTACGAATGCTTATCAACCAAAGGTCAGTAGGATTTTAATAGAATGACTGAGAGATTTTCTTCTGCCTTTAATGGTTGCTATGCCCTTATTATTTCCAATTGATATGTGGCTTTTAACATGTTATTTCCTTCGTTTTTATTCTTCCATTCAAATGAATATGATTGCTGCAATCTTATTCTTTGTAATTTCTAGCAAACCTTGTTTGCCTCAGAGGATAAACTGATCTTTGGTATGCATTATTACAGCTTGAATTGGCAGCATTCCCTTTGTGGTAATCCAGGGCAAAATCCTGATATAAGAACCCTCTTTGTTGATCACAGTTGTAGAAATGCTAATCATGCATATCCCCAACTAGCAGCGAGCAATCACCTCATAGCTTCTGCACCAAAGTCTGAAGGTTTTCTCTCAGTAGTTGCAAATGGGGTACATGACTAGGTTCCTTTTGTTTCAATCATGCCCCGCTGTTGCTGACCAGAATTTCCTTACATTGCTCGATTATTTTCTTTCTACCAGTCATTCCAGCCTGCACCAGCACCTGCTCCAGCACCAGCACCAGCACCAGCTCCAATACCAATTCAAACACCTTTAACAACATGGATTTCCAATCCTGCAACTGTAACCCACCCAATAGTTCTTGGAGGAGGATTAAATTTCATCGGTCCAAATCCAGGTTATAATGTGCACGGAACAGATTCTTTGTACTATTATGAGTGAAAATTGTATATTTATGTACGGGCTTTTTTTTTTGGAATGGCTGTAAGATTATTAGTTCTTAACATCATTTAAGTGTCAGGTGTAGCAATGCCAAAAGGTCATGGGGATTCTGATGTGTCAAGACCAAGAGTTTCTGGGGCTTTGGAAAGGGTAAGTTGTTTGAACCCTAACTACACAAACACGGTTTTGATAGCTGGTTTCCTTTCAAAACGACATACTTTGTTCGGTAATTTTCCTGCAGGTAATGTTGGCAGGAAATAGTTCTGGTCAAAATCATTATGGCTTGGCCTTTAACATGACCGAAGAGTTGCCCAAGACTGTGGCACGGACATTAAATCAAGGCTCAGTTCCCACAAGCATGGATTTCCATCCTATCCAACAGACTCTACTTCTGGGTTAGTTCAGGTTTCTTGACTCTTTAATCTAGGGAAACTTTATTTATTTATTTTTCCAATAGCTGCATGCTACTTGATATTTGTATGGTGACTTTTCAGTTGGAACTGGTATCGGGGACATTACTTTGTGGGAAGTTAGTTCTAGGGAGAAGTTGGAGTCAAAAAGTTTTCAGGTATGGGATATTGGAGCAAGTTCAATGGTATTGAAGGTATGCTCCTTTCTAACTAATTTATTATTTGGTAAGGTTGTAGTTCAGTCATCAGAGTTTCTTAATTCATATTGATCTTGGTCAAATTCAGGCATCTATAATGAAGGACCCATCTGTTTCAGTTAAACGCGTATTATGGAGTCCTGATGGTTCTTTATTTGGTAAGATTCGAAAATGACAAACCAAACAGTTTCTTATGACTTGAGTTTTCAATGATTAAAGTCTGTTATTATTCAACCAAACAGGGGTTGCATATTCTAAGCATATAGTACAGATATACACTTATTATGATGGACATGGTATTCGGCATCATATAGAGGTAAGTCATGTTTCTGTTTACCTTGTTCACAACTTTGTTATATTGTTTCCAAGGAAAATAATTTGTCTTTTTTACCAGATTGATGCTCATATTGGAAGTGTAAATGACCTAGCATTTTGCAATCCCAAGCAACCAGCGGTCATTACTTGTGGTGACGACAAGACCATCAGGGTCAGCTTGTTATCAGATTGTTAATGACATTGTTATTCAGCGTTCTCAGTGTACATACTAAGTTTTTCAAATTTTAGGTGTGGGAAGTGGCCACTGGTGCCGAATTGTATACGTTCAAAGGTCATGAAGCTCCTGTTCATTCTGTCTGCCCCCATTCTAGGGAAACTGTTCATGTAAGAACTCAAGTTGGATACTCGTTTTCTGCTGACATGTGCCGTAGTTTTGCTTCCTCTGGCTTTTCACACGGTTTGCTGATTGTCTCATGTTTTTACGCCCTAGTTTGTCTTTTCGACATCAGTGGATGGAAAAATAAAGGCGTGGTTGTATGACATGATGGGGTCTAGGGTTGATTATGATGCTCCTGGTCGATCATGCTCCACGATGGCATATAGCGCTGATGGGAAAAGGTAGGTTATTATAACTGCAATACCACTTTAATCTTATATTTTAAGGACAAACTGAAAATTCAGTCTCTTCACTGAACACATTTAGGCTATTTTCATGCGGGACCAATCAAGATGGGGAGTCACACATGGTGGAATGGAATGAAAATGAAGGTACTATAAAGAGAACCTACCAAGGCTTTCACAAGCGTTCTTTGGGTGTTGTTCAATTTGATACTACCAAGAATAGATTCTTGGCTGTCGGCGATGACTACTTGATCAAATTCTGGGATATGGATAGTCCTTCTCTTTTGACAACCATTGATGCAGAGGGAGGCCTACCAGTAAGTTTTCCTGTTCTTAAACCACAGTCAATCGCATGTTTTTGTGCAAACATACTATGGGTTTAACTTGGTTTTATTTTCTTATTTCTTTGATCCAAAGACAAGTCCACGTATTCGATTCAATAAAGGAGGGAACCTGTTGGCTGTTTCTGCTAATGATAATAGAATCAAAATCTTGGCGACAGTTGATGGTCTCTGTTTGATGCGCACATTTGAAAGCCATTCACTGGTTGCCTCGAGAGTTGGAATTGCATCTGAGGCACCGATAAAGGTCAGTAATTTTGTCTTTCACTTCCATTTCTTGGCTGGATATGCAAACTAAATACAATGGATGCAATTGATAGAATGGTGACTCTAGAAGCTCAGAAGGTGTAAAGACAAGGGTGCCTGAAGAAGTACATCCACCAAAGATATGGAAGCTCACTGAGATTAATGATCCTTCCAAGCTTCAGTCATTGAGGCTCTCCACTCGCATTAAAACAGATAAGGTAAAAATGGGCCACTTGGCTTGTATATTGTTGGCCAAATTTTTATTTACGTATAGCTTGGCCTTGAGCACAGGAGAAATTTTAAGTCTTCAAATTAGATATGAGAAACCTTTAAATTTCAGCAGGCTGTATCAAACCAGAAGAGTGCACTTTAAGACATCAGATACCGTCTTTGTTTACATGTCTCTACATCATCAAGCATTTTGTACCAGCAATCTATCTTTGATATCTTCCCCATGTTGCAGTCTTTTAGCAATGGAGCACAGGATAACAAGTACAATTGTGTTATACATGTGTGCGTGTCTAGCAGGAAGTTGTGAACATAGTTTTAAGTTTTTTCTAAAATATCTATGAATAGTTCATTGTCATCAAATTTCCAGAGAATAAAGGTTCTTATTGGGTTTTCCTCTATCAAATTGCAGATTGCAAGGTTGGTCTACACAAATTCAGGCACTGCCATCTTGGCACTTGCATTAAATGCTATTCATCTACTTTGGAAGTGGCCTCGAAATGACCTTAATTCGAGTGGGAAGGTATAAGGTTCCCATATTTCTTCCGAATGTTTTTCTGTCTAAGATGAAAGTTGGTTCAAGTTACACCATAAACTTGTTCATCACTTAAAAATCTGAATTCATTACCTTAGCAACATTTTTGTTTCATGGTCCAGGCAACAACCAAGGCTGCCCCTCAATTGGTGCAACCAGGATCTGGCGTATTAATGACTAATGATCTAGTTGATGCTAGAACAGAAGAGGCTGTGCCGTGTTTCGCTTTGTCCAAGAATGATTCCTACATCATGTCAGCATCTGGAGGGAAAATTTCCTTGTTCAACACAATGACATTCAAGGTAATTTTTGAAACAAGATCATAATTCCTCTCTGTACTTTTTTCTTAAAATTATTTTCTTACATATGGAAAAGTGGCTTTGAATTTTGTTTGGTACCGTTTCAAACCACTACCTCATTTGGGCTGCTATTTACAAGTTTTATTGGCAACTGCAGACTATGACAGCATTCATGCCTCCACCACCTGCAGCAACGTATCTTGCGTTTCATCCTCAAGATAACAATATTGTTGCAGTGGGAATGGATGATTCCACAATACACATATATAATGTTCGTGTGGATGAGGTATGATAAGATGTTAGTTGATAGTCCCTGTGAGTTCCATTTGGAAAACAAAACTAGGATTTGATCATTTCCTTTCTTCTTGCAGGTCAAGAGCAAACTTATGGGTCACTCTAAGAGAATCGCTGGTCTTGCCTTCTCTAACGTGCTGAATACCCTTGTTTCCTCAGGTGCAGATGCTCAGGTTGGTAGTTTATCTCTTATACCATGTCTACACTACCAATTCTATGCACTCTCATCATTGAATCCTGGCATGCTAACCACCTTCGTATCTGTATTATCTGTTGCTTCTGGGCATTTGCTCGTTGGAAAAGGATAGATTTCATCCTGCCCCAGCCATAGGATAGGGTGACAACATCCTATTCAAGAAAATATAGTAGGGTCTCATCTGCTTTAATGTGCTATCTACAATATGTATCTTAACGAATATGTTGACCATTTCCCAGGTTATAGTGTGGAGCACTGATAGGTGGGAAAGGAAGAAGAATTGTGTGTTGCAGATTCCAGCTGGAAGGACACCTCCAGCAATGTCAGGCACCCAAGTCCAGTTTCACCAAGATCAAATCCATTTGCTTGTTGTACATGAGACTCTGCTCGCCATTTATGAAACAACAAAACTTGAATGCTTAAAACAGGTATTTTAATCTCAACTGTTAAAGCACTCCAAATGTGAATTCCTTTTGATTTTTCCCATTCATATTGTTTTAGCTAAAGCCCTGCAGCTTAAATACCAGTGTACTTGTTCTAAGAAAAAAAAAGAACTGGTTCATATAGGGTGCTATGGTGTTCCACCATAAGTGAAACTGGTGGGTTTTTAATAATCTCAATTTCTTTGGGGTACTGAAAGGACCTCCTTCTATAGTACACAGTGATTGATAGGCAAACATGAGGGTGGTGGCAGATGGTGCTTAAAGGGAACAGTCATGGTTCAGCAGTTCCCTTCTCCCTTCTCCATTTTTCTTTTCAAAATTTTTGACCTTTTATGGTAAATTTACAGTGGAACATTGGAGAATTTTCAGCACCTATCTCCCATGCAACATTCTCTTGTGATAGCCAGTTGGTTTATGCCAGCTTCGTGGATGGAACTTTGCGCATATTTGGTGCATCAAATCTTCAAGTGAGATGCCAGATTAATCCAAATGCCTACCTTCAATCAGATGTCGGGTACTACTATTTTTGTTTCTTTATCAAAGTGTTTGTAGATAACAGTCTTTTCAACAAACTTGCATCATCAATATGAATCACATTTCTGTTGATCTTCATTTACATTAAATTTTGCTCCCACTGCTGCTTGTTTAGCATGATAACTTAAGCAATTGATTGGGATTTTCCCACTTAACTTACAACCTCCTTGACTGCTGCTTGTGGCGTTTGGATATGAGCAGATTCGCTTCTTGCTTGTCTTAGTTGTATGATCTAATATAACTCTCTCACTCATTTTCTGCAGTTCTTCAGTATATCCACTAGCAGTTGCTGCACATCCCCAAGAACCTAATCAGTTTGCCATCGGCCTAACAGATGGAAGTATTCAAGTTTTCGAGCCTCTTGAATCTGAGGGCAAATGGGGCATGCCCCCACCTGCCGAAAATGGAGCATCAAGTAGCATGCCACCCGCGCCTCCAGCTGTCCCCTTAGATAAACCCCAGAACATGGACTGAACAAATTCCAATATCTTTGTTTCATTTTAATCAGTTTAAGAAGCAACTTATATGTAATATGTAGGAAACCTGGTAAGCATTTTATAGCTAGCTTTCTTTCATGCATATGTTTCATATAGAATGAATAAGTGACAGCAATTTGTTTCAAAACTAGGTAAGCTTTTGTGGTAAGCTATGGTCTATATTAACAGGTCTAGGTTAAACCAGACTACTTTCTGATCGGAGCTAGATGAGCAATGGAACCGGCATTGCCATAACAAGCACTTCATGTTCCCAGCTATGGACAGAAGGAATTATTGGATGTTTTTTGTGGAATTAACGTTTGACTTCAAAAACCAATAAATAATATAAAATATTAAACCATAAGTTAAATTTAGTTATATTGTTTGAAATAACTCTAAAAATTGTGAATAGTGAGGAGCATATAACAGCGAACAAAACAAGATAGTATAACTGACAAAGTGAAAATCCATTGCCGAGTTATCTTCATTGCCTTGAATTATAGTCAAGTGGTTCGATCTGGTTGATGTTTAGATAACTTTACGGTCCTTTACCTCTTGGTCATTTTTATAAGAAAGAGGGGTAATTTTGGAAAATAATCTTTAATGTCCATTAAAATCGAATTCCTTGAGCAAACTAGAGGGTCTCCTTTTGATTTGTTTTTGGTAATTTTTTCTAATTTAAATTATATTTGTAATTCAAATCAACACTCTCAAAATGATTTAACCCGTGAATTAATTTAATTCTAAGAATTAATTTTACTTTAAGCAAGAGTTATATTTTGATTAATGTTAATTCTGTTTGTTTTTGCATTGGAAATTATGTTTAGGTGGAGTTTTAAAAGTATATTTGATTTGAAAAAATATTAAATTAATATATTTTTTTGTTATTTTTAATCATTTTAATATGATGATATTAAAAATAAAATAAAATAAAATACTACCGTATTTTGTAACATTCACATTATTTTTATTTAGTAAAAGCATCAAAATTGTGAAATCTATCCTGCCATGATTTTGATGATATTTCTTAATTTTAAAACCATTTACTAAATGTGACAATTTCTAATTGGCTTTTTTTAGGAAACTCAATAATAATGATCAAACCCATGGGGTAAAAAATCTAGAGGAAAAACTAGTCCCGTGGCTAACACTACTCTACGAGTTAGGGAAAAAAAAATCAGTGTTAAGAAAATATCAAAAGCCTGCAAATGTGTTTCAAAAAATAAAATAAAAAATATCATAATTCGGTTTATAAATCTAACTAGGTTGAATAAACTTGTCTTTCTTAATAAGATGATAAAAAACAAGTAACGGTATCAAATGGATAAAAAAAAAAAGAGTGATTATATATAAAAAATTGTTTATTAAACGGAAAAAACATCGAAGATATATTTCAATCTAATCAAGCACAGTAAGAAGAAAATTTAAAAAAATATTCAAGTCAACCCGAATATGCCTGGCAAACCCGCAACTCATTCATGAGGTTGAGATAATTTTTTAAAAAAATAAAAAGGATAAAATGTAAAGTATTAAAGAATAAAAATAAAAATAAAAATTTATGTAAAAACAAGGTGGGGAAAGGCCGATCTCAACCAGGTTAACCTTTTTAAATTCATGACTTAAATCACAAGGCAATATAACTCAACTAGTGAAAATCACGATCCTTAATTCTCAACTAATCTAAATTTATTTTAAAAAAAGAATTCAATTTGAAAAAAAATCCAAAACAAAAATAGCAATCTAAAAAAATTTTTTATTACTTTTTTTAAACGTATTTATAGCCTCTTGACATTCTTTTTTAACATTAAGATTTTTCTTCCTTATTCGTGGACAAGTTAATTATATTGAAGAATTCATGTACTAGTGGTGGATTTGTTTTAATTACAACCACTTATCAATCAAACATTAATAAATAGTGTAATAGGTTTTTTTTTTTATTAACACAGGTGTTGAGCTAGCTTACGTGTACCTCGACTAATCTCACGGATCATGAAGTTAATGATCATATAAGCCTTTAGTGGTCTTGAGATTTGTAGAACTTGAATTAATAACCTCTAAAAAACAAATCTAGAACCTGATCAATTGAACTACATCTCTACTACTTTTTTAACACTAATGATAGAGCTCCATGCTCGCAATCTACTAGCTGTCGTTGCCACAATACAAAAATCTACGAGCGGCTCGTTGATAGGATAATGTATTTCATAATTATACTAAAAATAAAGAATAATTAATCTACAAATAAAACTTGTACAAAAATATGTAATAAAATTAATAATTCATAGAGTAACCCTATCCAAAAATTAATGTAAGACGACGACGACGATGATAAACAAAAAAAAAATTCCTCTATAGTTAAAAAAAAAAAAAAAACTAATATTTTTCTTTGGGCCTTTAGGCGTTTACTCAACTTCAAATTAATCCTGACCATGAAAAAATTAGAAAATAAAACAGTCTAGATTGTCATCTGACACACGCCCTAGATCCAGCAGAGTCAACGGTTCTGTTTCTCTTTCATTTTTACTACATCACCAAACAGTCAAACAATCCTTATCCAACACACTCCAGAAAATCTCCACGGCTATAGTAAATCCATCCTTCAAAACCCTGACTTAAACCCCAATTCAAAACCCTAATTCTCTCTCCTTTTTTTTAATCTCTCAAAAAAACACAAATTCTCTCAATTGGGTTTCTTTTACTCTATATTTTTGTGTTTTTTTTTGCAGAAAATGGAGGGTCTTGTGTGCTCAAACGCTGTCGTTTTGGAGGGCTTCCTCTCTTCTCTCATTGAAGCCGTGGTACTTGAAACAGCCATTGCTGCTTGGAAGGCACTTGCTTTGTCACTTTTCATGGTACAATGTCTCTGTTACTTTGCATAATTTAAGCATTACAGCTTAAGCTTTTCAAAAGCATGAAGCTTTCTTTGGTTTTGTACATTTTTATGATGTTAATTATGAGCAAGGACAATACTTTGAATTTGTGGATCTGTTTTGTACAGTATTTATTATTTTATGAGAAAGTTAGGGTTTTACTATTTTTGTTCTTTGTTTGTGTGTGTGTATTCTTGTTTGTTTTTTTATAGTAAAATTGGGGTAATTATGATGTGGGTTTTGTTTGTTGTGTCTAAAGGAGTTTATTTTATTTTATTTTTTGGCTGTGGGGTTTGTGTTATGTTACTTTAGAGGTGCTATTTTTGCTAGGGTTTGGAGTGAGTTTTTGTTCTTTGTTTATTTTGCTTTCATGGTATTTGTCTGATTGGTGCCTCTTTTGCTCTTCCTCTGTGCATATGGCTTGCTTGCTGTTTTTCCTTGTAGGGCGTTGGTTAAATAAATTTTGACATGGATTTTTCTTTTTCCCCTCCAGAAAAGTAAACCACAACTTTGTTAAATTGGCAAGCATGATGTATATAGGAATAGAATTAGAGCAGAAGCCCTTCGAAAGTAAATGATCTAACTTAAGGAGATTGATGGCTAGAGTGATTCACATACACATTTTGAGAATGCTACTCTCTTTTGTGCGTAACAGTTATCATTGAAATGAATTCAACCTTCCTCATTCATGGTGTGGCAGATTTGTTTGTTTAAAAAAGTATGTGCTGCATGAGAAATGCTTGGGTTCCATTGATTTTTTCTCACGGTGCTTGTGGGAGACAATTTGTTTCTTCCAACTGGTCTCTTAATCGAGCAGAAATTTGGCTGTCTTTTGTTACCAGATAGGTTCTTTGCCTAACAGATCCAGTGACATCCCAGAAGAGTCAGGCACAAGTCGAGGGTTTGTGATCTGATCTATTTGTCCCGGTTGTTGTTTATGTACTGTAGTATTGGATAAGTTAATAACTTTCTTTGAGCTGCAGGTTTCCATTTACTGGGCTTCACGTAAGGAAGAAACCTGATCCTGATAATCAAGATGCCAGTGATACCGAGGATGATGAAGACGATGAGGATGGCCAAGATGATCAGGACGAGGATGATGAAGGCGATGATGAGGATGTGCCTGACAAAGGAGAGGATGGTGAGGATCCGGAGGATCTGGAGGATGAGCCTGAAGCCAATGGTGATGGTGGCAGTGATGATGATGATGATGAAGAAGACGATGATGATGAGGAAGATGAAGAAGACGATGATGACGAGGAGGATGAAGAGGAGGATGAGGAAGATATTCCCCAGCCACCATCTAAGAAGAGGAAATGAGGCCAAAATCATTTTCCTCTTTTTTTCTTATTTTGTTTTATTTCTCTTGTTAGATTAGGAGTTTGGGTTAACAGGGAGCGTAAGCTGGGAGGATTGAGTGTCTTATCTGCATCCTGGTCGAAAAGATTGTGGCAAGTGTGCGGGCACATATTGGTATTTCTAATGTTTAAGAATTCAGTTGTTTTTACTGTTGCATATTTCCCTGTTATACTGTGATTCACCCGCGTTCAAGAGTAGAATCTTGGGATCCTGCAGGCTGCAAATGCTTCAGAATCGCCCTCAGCTACAATTGTAGCCGGATTCACTGTGCACTGTTCAATTATTCTTCATTGCAATGCCTTTACCATCAACTTATTAGAAGTTAGAACATTTTAATCAATGAACGCCCATTCAAGCATACCAGATCAAGAAGCTAAAATAATCGATGATTAGATCTATCAAAATATAAGAATGTTAGACAATGGCGCCAATAGTATGGTTCAAGAATCAAAGACATGTGATTGCATTGACAGCAAACACAAATGGTTGAAATAGCATTCCTTGAGCTAGAACTAAATACATAGCATACCTCACTACACAGCCACAGGCCTCCAAGCTCTGAAACCCAGTCCTCACGAACATGCGATTTCAGAGTAAATTGGCATGAAAAAGGATATTCTGTACAGTGGCTGCTCATGGTTAATGTGACATCCATCATCCCCTACTGACAAGATGGAAGAGGCAATATCTTCAACAGCTTGGAATCCATCACAGGCCAGTTTGATTTGGAATCGAGTGCATATACGATCATTTAAGATCGTTACTTTCCATTGCGGCTTGTTTTGCACTAGAACTTCTGTTTTAGACTGGAAAATTTCGTGGTCGATTATAGGACTTGGATTTGAGCCTTCTCATCTTAACAAAAGTCAAAAAGAGAAAATATACGAGGCTAAGATTATCATCACATGATTCTTGGAAGAAATTTTTTATCATAACCTCTTAAAACCTCGATGAATTTAGGATCAAGGTTAAGGTTCAAACCCCTGCAACAACTAGACAAATCATTGTCAACGTAATTTAACAAAATACACACCCAAATTGCTTCCATGATCACTGGTTAATTAGCCTTGTACGAAGAAAATTAAGCAAGCATTGCAAGTTTATAATGTATTTCTAAATGAAATATATTTTGCATATAGTAAGTTACAAGAGTGAAAAGCATCATTGGATTATAGTGCAATCTCAAAATAAAACGATACTTAATATTTCTTGCTAGAATTTAATTATTATTTTGGGATTGAAAAGATGAAGATAGTAAGGAATTTTATTTTAAAAATATAAAGATTTACTTTAAAATTATTCCAAATATATATTTATTTTTGTTTTTTGAACTAAACATGTTTTTATCTTTTCTGTATTTTTTCCCCATAAATTTTATGTAATTCATATGAATTTTCTCACCGAAATTAAGTTTATGATCCAATTTTATATAAATCATCCATGCCTTGTTTAATCTATTCATAAAGGAATTCTTTTTCGCAACCTCTAAATAGATTTAAAGTTACTAAACGAGCCAAGCTTTCAAGAGTCAAGACTCCAATATTCTCATCGTGGATTAGTCAAAAGGAGTACAAGTAGTCGAGAGAATATGACGAACGGTGAGAGGTCGGATGAGAGATGCTCTTGCCCTCCTCCATCTTCGAGTGGAGAACCTTGTCCACTCGAGTGGTATTTAATTATTTATTGAGCACTCAACCTGATTTATTTTTAAAAAATAAAAATGATCAGCAGAAACATAAGATTACATGCTAAATAAATTTTTTAAAAAATTTTTGACAAGTATTCATCCATAAATTACAAAAACTACAAAACAAAATCCTTAAATAAAACTATAAAAACACAAAATTACGAGAGAAAAAAAAAGTATATATTTTTATTGCAAAAACAAATACAATATAATAAAATATTAAGTCAAGTCAACCATTGTCTAATCTCGTATCCAATCTCGATATAGCTTTATATACCACCTTGATAAAAAAATATTTGACTCAATCATGCTCCATAGAATAATTTTGGTTGAAATTCAACGTTACTATTATTATAAATATAGGTAGCATTTATTATTGGTTGTTGTTGGGTTATTTATTGTTTTTTAAAGTGTTTTTTATTTAAAAATATATTAAAATTACTTTTTAAAAAAATTATTTTTAACATTAACATATTAAAACAATGAAAATACATAAAAAATATTAATTTTAAATAAAAAATAAATTTAATTTTTTATCAAATAGTGTTTAGAGTATAAAAAAAAACATTAAATTAATCCTTCACTTTTAAAAAGAGTAGAAGCAATCAAGAGAAAAAATATTGCCACCATCTTCACTCTAAAAAGAAGTGATTAATAATAAGTAAAAACATCAAATAAGATTGTGAGTAACTGAGTTTTAGATTTAACTTGGGAGTGAATGATGTCTCCTTCTAATCTACTAGTTATGAGTAATTTTGAAGTTTTTTCTTCATATTTTCCAATAGCTTCTAAAGAAATATTTAGCATAAGATGTTTGTTAAATGCCAAAATTAAAATTAGGGATAGTAATTTAATTTGAAACTAGTAGATAATTATCTGAATAGATTAAGAAAATATAAAGTTTTTTTAATAATTATTATTTTGGATTAAACATTGATGACTTATATTATAATCTAAATAATAGATTATGTATGAATATTGTCAAACTCGTCTCAAGATTCAAAATATAAATATCAGTATTATATATATAAATGTATGTGTATATTATATTAAAATAAAAAAAAA
>Ga0307513_10000361_pt1 | contig 66427 bp, 82 predicted proteins | sample 15_EM_MG_FD_202174 | JGI IMG/M metagenome (GOLD analysis project Ga0307513, IMG submission 202174) | Populus trichocarpa ectomycorrhiza microbial communities from riparian zone in the Pacific Northwest, United States - 15_EM | ecosystem: Host-associated > Plants > Roots > Unclassified | place...
AATGTCGATCGACATCCGGGAGAGCTGGGATAAAGTTACCTCGCTGCGCAGAAGAATAGCGCTTGTCGGAACTGAGCTTTCTTGCAATACCATATTGTGATCACGTGTACCACCCTGCGAAATAATCCGCACTAATTAATTCAGCACGATCCACACTCTCAACAGACTGCCAGAACTCACCTCGGCCATTCCCAGAAACATCCTGACAACAATTAATTCAGCACTATCCACACTCTCGACAGACTGCTAGAACTCACCTCGGCCATTCCGAGAAACATCCTAATAATAATTAATTCATCCGCATTCTTAACGACTCCCATGCAAACCGTAACAGTCCCACTCAAAAGGGTAACAAGCGGCAACCACACAGATGGCTGAAGTTTCTTAAGCATGGCATTGCATGGAATATCGAAAGAGAGGGGGTACGAGAGGAATATAGATGTGATCATCAAGAAATCATAGCATAGTATAAAAAGGAAAGGAAAAAAGAAAAAAGAAAAAAGACACCGATGGGGGCCCTCACGCCCTTTTAATAACGCCCCCCAGCCCTTACACGCTTCTTCATCTTGCTTGAAGACTCGGAGCATTTAAAAAAATCCCTATAGGCCCGCGCTACTTCTGAATCCTTTGTATGAAGGTAGGACTCGTCGAACCCCGATCTCTCGAAGGCCTGAATAAATCTGGTAAATGCATTCGTAACTTGTAACTTCTCAGCTTTCCCCCCAGAGTTCCAACTGAGGATACCCGCGTGGGTATCCAAGGCGTAAATGGTGTCGTCATGTTCTAGACAAGTTAGCATTCTTACTACGCTAAACAGGCCAATATACCGTAAAAACTCAAATACAAGGCTGGTGTGCTATGTCATTGTAATTGCCTTTCGTGGTAAAGCTCTGTGTATTTTTCTTTTTTTCGTCCAAGCAGAGGGGTGAGTTTGCTGTGACTCGCCTACCCATATCCCAGAGGGGGAAATTTGAACGACATAGTATGCCGGCCTTGTATTCGAGTTTTTTACGGTACTCGAGTAGGGAAGATCACTCACCGATCTTTTCCATCTTGTCGGGGAGAATTCCATACAAGCTCCGAAAAACTTCGATATCTGTTCTGCCATTCGGTTCGGTGTACAAGGAGGCATCAACGACAGCGTCGCCCCAATGGGCAGTAAGATTACCACTGTTGATAATCTCTTGGTCGGTTGTGGTGTGCGTTTTAAGGGAATCCCTTTTAAACGTAGACAAATAGCGGTTTCTAACTTCTTTATAGCAGTCGTCGGAACGGAGGAGATATCTGAGACGTTCTTCTTGGCTTTGGACAGTGAGATCGAGTTTGGCTTTCTCTTCAGCCATATTTGCCATATTTTTCTTCAATGCCGCAACCTCGGTATCCAGACGGCGGCTGAGGTTGGCGAGGTCCAACCCACGCCAATTTCCTACCAACATTTCATCCGAGTCTTCCACCTTCTTGATGTGGAGTTCATCCACTTTAACAGCATCCGTCAAGGACTTTCTTGCATCCTGTACTAGGGTTTCCATTGTTCTCATCGGTGATTTAGTAATAAGAATTGCGTCAAACACACTTGACTGGCCTCTCTCCCTAACAACCTCATGACTGCTCCATCCCCTACTGGTAATGCAGCTAAACGTTGTACGAAACTTAAACCCACAGAACCCTCCACGCAGACCCCTTGAAGCAAGAAGCATGATGACTCGGACGGTTTATCTTTTGGGTGAATAAGTTTCCTGAACGGTGGGTGGTGGAAGGACTGTGGATGATGACTTTGGTGATGGCGAGTAGTGATGGTAATGACTGCTTCGGATCGTGGAAGGACTGTGGATGATGGCTTTGGTGATGGTGAGTGGTGATGGTGACGACTGCTTGGGATGGTGGATCGTCCATGACCTTGAGCATAAAGCTTCGGCAAAACTGAATTCATTAGGTAATCGTGGTATTAAGTTACCCGGTTGTGGCGCCTACATCCTCCTTCACCCCTCAATGAAATTCGTTCCCACACGCAAGCCACAGCTCAAATTCACAACTTTTACACATCCTGTAGCTAAGACATATGACTGAGAATTCTCTGATTGGTGTCACGAACTCACCCTCACCCTCTCGCTCCATAGACGGGAGGGTCCGAATTTGAAAAAGAGATCCCAACTGTTTATCCTCACATTTAGCCCGGTCTAACGTAAGTACCCTATAAAGTTAGCCCCAAAGTAAGAAAATGCCCCTCCAACAGTCCACCCTACCGGTACTGGTACTTGTATGGCACAGTCAAGTATGGGTACGGTATAGTCAGGAATGCCACTGCTGTTGATGTGTAATACCTTCGGTTAGCTCAACGGGAAAGCTTTCTGCGGGGGGTTGTTGTCGGCAGATCTGGCGGCCAAATCCAAAGAATCCGCTCGGGGCAACAGGTTATATTTAGCGGGAGAATTCACAATTCGGGGAACCTGATCCGGGACAACGGGGAATCCGGTAGAGTGATTTTAGGGATAATAGACGCAGTACTCCCACCCCGACGATATGATACTCCATTTTTCAAGCCGGGGGAAGCTCTCCCTCCCCTCCTACCGGCACTACTACGAAGTGTCTGTCTCCTTCGCCTCAACCGCGCAAGCAACTATGATACTTGTAAATCAACCAGGGTCGTGAAAAAGCAAGAGGGAAAAGAAAGAAAACCATAATAATTTGCTTTGCCTCGTCACCTCCCTTCTGCTATTCTTATAGCATCTCGAGTGATTATATATGATGCAATATATCATCATCAGCCTGGCGTCGAATTACCGTTAGCCTACCCATGCAGTCCCAAAAAAGGATACCTATAAATCCCCACTCTAACCTAAAAATCGAGAGCAGGGGTACCAAACTTGCACACTCTACACCCACGATGTGACATCAACCCTCAACGCTAACCTATATACCATACCAAAACAACCCCCTCGCCAAATTAACCCCCAGTCATCAAGGAAAAAGCTTATCCACAAACTGAACACGATATTCCCCTCCGTATGACTCCCCATTCCCCTCGTGAGAACCGCTTAAATGACAGTCCCCACCCTTCCGGCCCCCCATCGCACTGGGTGTCTTTCGTCCCTCCTGATCCAGCCCAGGAAGTCCGATACGCACAAATAAAACAACTCTAACATAACAACTACCACCACCATGAAGACCACCGTAGTATTCTTTCCCCTCGTTGTGTTCCTCCTGGCGGGATCGGATGCTCGACCCATCTGGCCATTGCGGGCTAGTCCTGAGGCGATCCATTCTTCTTCCTCTTCTTCTGTCAGTCTACCATCAGGGAACCCCCCTTCAGCAGAGCAACTAGCAGTCCAGGAATACAGGGATCAAAGACTGGACGAATACAGTAAATATCCTCCTTCCCCTCCTGCCTCAATATTTTATCACCGGCTAATATTTCTATTTCCAAACAGCTGACTCGACCCTAACCAATCTCTTCGATGAACATGACATCGTCCCGGATGAGCACGTATGGTGGGGTGAGGACACTCCTTTCAATATCGAGGAGTACTTCCGTATCACACCTCATGGTATCCCCTCCCCACCCCCCCTTTCCTTCCTCTTTTTTTCTCTTTCTATATGCAGCACCCATCTAACCCTGCTCAGAGGAATTGAAGAAAGGGTGGAAGAAATTCTTCGAGGGAGTCCGGGGTTTCTTCTCGCCTAACGATAAAATCACAGGTGAAGGGATCGAGGAAAATGTGATGACAACATATGGCACAGATGGGACGGTCAAGGGCGACAAGGTGTCCCCGTTCGCCTTTGGAAAGAAGAAGGGCAAGTCTTTTTACCCGGTTGCCAAAGAGATCTCTGGTTCGGGATGGTCTGGTAGATCCGGTAAGAGAGTGTGGGGGTGATTAGAGTTTCCGAGAGTGTTTTTTCCCCTTTCCCCCTGCTCCTCCTTTCTTGGTGAGCCCCTGCTAACTTGGATGTGTAGACGAGGAGAAAAAGTATACTATGCACGGGGCTAAGGAGTTCAGTTAAAGGATAAGCTAGTGATTCTAGGGGATGGCGATTGTTGGAAGTATAGTGAGAGAAGAATCATCAGGTTCTGTTCTGTTGGGGGGAGAATATTATTATTATTTCCCAGTCTCCCCCCCCCCCAAAAAAAAAAGTTTGTTTCCCAAAAAGTTACTTATTACATTAGAGACTTTGACTGAGTTCATTATGACATTGTGTATATTAATTTTAACAATAAAAGAGAATAAAACCAGACCATGGAAACGGGGATTGGATGTGAAATTCCCGTTATCTCTAGTAGGAGTTTCAATCTCCGAACCACATCTTCCCTCTTCGCCCTCCGGCCAACTTGCGATCGGGTAGTCTTATAGTAAGAGTGGGCTGGCTTCTTATTTACCATCCCCCCCCCCCCCCTCCTCCTCCACAGCAGGGGACATTTGTCCTTTTCCCATTTGTGTAGATTCTTCTTCGTATAATAGGCTTATTACTATTATCCATATTTCCTACAATCATATTACTATATAATAATATTACACAAACCCATAACAAGAATATTTTTTACAATAATATAATATATATACCATCCCTGGCCATCACTTCCCCCCGCCCCCCAATTCCCGGCCTTGGCCACTGCATGTATGTACTAGTGCTAGCACCACTCACTGTACCACACTCCCCCGCTTATTCATCCCTATCCTTATTACAAACAACCCGCCTTGTGCAAGCGGTGTAAATAAATAAGCAAGCGAACAAGTAAATAAGCCGAAAATAATACTCCGCAGAATGTGCGGCTGGATTTCGGTGCAGGTCTCCGTTCCGCCCAACGCCCACCCGCCTTACATACTTTCCGATATCTTCTCTCTCTTGGGATTGGTACTACAAGTGTTGATTTGATGGGGTACCATTGTAACTGTATGTGCATATTATCATGTGATAGTCCACAGTAGCAGGCAAAACACCCCGAACGCCGCGGTCCCAACCAGACACGGGCAGAAACGGGACCATAGGAAAGAGAGAGAGAAAAGTCAAAAAGTAATTTGCCATAATAGCACCCGTGTGATACGAAAAAAGTGTGGTGGTTTTCTCTCCTCGAGTATGATACGGTAGTAAGGAGTGGGAGGGGGGGGTCATCCTTTCCCTCCAGGTACCGTCGGGTGCCTGCCAAGATTAGGTTCAAGTTCCTGTGTGGGAAAGATATATTGCAATAACACACATGTTACCCAGGTCATATGCCCACAGCTCTGCATGAGCTTTAGATACGCTAATTTCGAAGGCTAATTTCGGGAAGTTTCTAAAGCCAAGTTTTAATATATCTGTGGAAATATAATGGCTCGAAAGCCGGTAATTTTCGTGTATTTTGGCCCCCGTCTGGCTGCATAGTGACCTCTAATTGGAGGGGCTGGCGAGTGATTACTTGTGAATTGGATTCGGTGGTTGTATTAAGGGTAACATTTATGCGAGTGGGCGTCGGGTTCCCAGGATCACGCTTTTTACAGTGCTGCCATGCGGTGCCCACCTCCTTGATATGGTTGCAGGGGGTGTTCCATCGCTGGCCCATTTAGTGGGTGGCTCTTAGATCAAACATTTGTCACTAATCTCACTCGCCAAAGAAGGCAGATTGTCTCCTACACTCGTTCACCCATTCGTGCAGTCGTATGCCTAATCATTCATAGCCATAGGACAAGCTCATAATACCTTTTATATAAACAATATAATTCGATCAACTTGGAAAATTCCCTCTCATAGACTGGAGGACCTTAAAACAATGCCCTCTTGAACTTAAGCCCCACAAGTTCGATGGTAGCCCTGGCAGCCGGAGTATGGGAAAGCGCATTAGTCGAGGCATAGCCGTGAATGACCCCAAGAGCTCTGATCGTAGCAACCTTAACACCCAACTTCTGCAACCTCCTTCCAAAATCCTCGCCGTCCTGTATGAGTGGATCCACCTCTGCAACGATGATGAGGGTTTCCGGGAATTTGGCGAGGTCTTCGTCACTCGCGCGCGCGGGGCTGGCAATGTCTTCGAGCCTTGACTTCGGATCTGGTGTGGCAACGCCGACCAAATAGCGGATAGTATCAACGGAAAGACCGGGACTATTGGCAAACTGTGTGTATGCTGGGCTCTCGCAGGAGAGGTCGGTAATAGGGTAGAAGAGGACCTGGTATTTCGGGAGTGGGGTATTGCGTTTGATGCTGAGGAGGCTGATGGCAGCTGACATTTGTCCTGTTACCATTATCCAGTTAGCTCGGGGGAATCGGGGCGTGGAATCGAGAGGTGGGCAAACGTGCCACCGGCGCTATCCCCAGCCCAGCCCATCTTTGTAGAGTCGACACCAATCTCTTCACCATGCTCCAACAACCATTGCACAGCAGAATAAGACTGCTCAATCGGGACAGGATACACTACATCAGGAGTTCGGGTGTAATCAACGAAGAACACAGCAGCGCCCGTCTCACGAATCAGGTCAAGAACAAGCCCTGCATAGCTCTGTGGACTTCCGAGGGCCCAGCCACCGCCTAAAAAGTAAAATCCCACCAATCAGTACTCCCATCCAGAAATCCATTATTATTCCATGGGGGCTAGTATGAACAGACCATGGAAATAAACAACAACCGGCAACAGGTCCTGGTCCTGGTCCTGGTACTCCTCCCTGTCACCAGATTCCGGCTTGTAAAGGTAAACAGTGACATTCCCGGTCGGGCCAACGGGGAGGTGGAGGATTTTCGTAGTGATCTTAGTGTCAGAAGGGTTTGAGACGTTTCCCGCTACCGCTATAAGGTCAAAAGCGACACGTGCCTCGGGAATCGTCATTTCGGAGATCTGTTTACTGCCACTGAGTGAAGCGGCCCAGGCTAGGGTGACGGGATCCAACACTGGAAGGGTCACATTCGTCGGACAAGAGGGAGCAGGAGGGAGTGCTGCCATAACTAGAGGGAGCAGAAGTAAGAGAACGGACGAGATTGTGAGCTCCATATGTAATACGTAGAGTAACTAAGTGGGCTTTTGTGTGCCTTGCTGTGAATTGACCAATTGATGGGGAGGAGGCGGACGGTAGGGAGGAATAAAGAAAGGAGAGGACGAAGGAGGACGAAATGCAATATATACTACAATTGAGAGATTTAGGCCCCTGGAGATGGTATTACTGAAGGATAAATAGCCCCTGCGAGCCTTTTATCCAGAGGTATCGCCCCGCCACACCCACATTAACAACGGAGCGTTGTTCTAGTATAGCTACTTGTACCTAGCAGAAAGTATTTGGAATTGAAATTGCCCGAATTAGATTAGTAACTAGTCACCAAACAAAAATTTGGTGAAAACTTACTCAGTAAAGGCTAAGGGAGAATAGTACGACACACCCCACCCCCCCACTGCGAAAAGCCCCATGTGACCCAGAGTACTGAATATGCTCTTGTTCTTTTGCTACCAAGATAGTATTTCATGTTTATTTCTTCACTTTTTTCCAGCACTGCAACAACACTATTATTCGCCTTTCGCTATATACTCGTTGGATGTATACAGAGTCTTAGTACCCCACGATTACTAATACTTATGTCTAGTGATCATAATACTTATGTATAGTGACTGTCAGACTTATGTATGGTGACTGTAAGACTTATGTCTAGTGACTACATCTTACTTTCCAATCCTTTGGTACTTCTTCCAAGGTATATGCACAAACCTCTGCTACCCCTGCTTGTCTCAATACTTCACCCCTACCCCTAGTACAACAATCCTTTTGACCGCTTCAATTGCCCGTATTGATAACCAGCATATCCGCAATTCGCCGTGGAGAAACTGTCAAAAGAAGCAGGAGGTGATCCGCCGAGAACCCCGGCATCGTACAAGCAAAGTAGAGGAACAAATAGGGTTTGACTATCGCATACTAGCATCTAACCGTTTTAGTGTCTCCTCCGCAACCTCAATAACCCCATCGGGAATTCCTAATAGTACACCAGCCCCGTCAGCATCTGGATTTTTGCTACTACAGAAAAGTGGCAAGGAGAGCAAGTATAAGAGGTGAAACGGCGCCATAGGATAAGCCCGAATACTTCGGCTTAATTATTGGCAGACAGAGGGGTATATAGAAAAGGCAGAGGGATGACAAACCAGCAAGTCTAGCAACCTTCAACGCGTGAGAATTCCTATTCACCCCGGGCCGAACTCTATGGTCGAATGCAAAGCCTTCCCCGTCTTCCGTTATATCGGTGCAGTAACAACCTACACTTTCAAAGGACTTCGCTAGATCGGTGAGGTCGTGGAAGTGGGTTGCGAAGAGTACCCTACACCGGTTTGTGTGGTAGAGATGGTACAAGCAAGCGTATGCTACCGCGAGTCCATCCTTAGGTGTTGTTCCACGCCCAACCTCGTCCATTATCACCTTTTTGTGTGTGCTTAGTCAGCATGAAAGATCGCTCATCATGAGGAAGAGGGGGAGGGAAGGAGAAACAAATGATCTTGGAGTGGCAGATCTCAAAATCTCTGCTGTCTCAAGCATTTCGACCATAAATGTGGACTGGTCTTTGAAAAGGTTATCCGCAGAGCCAACCTAGGCACCATCAGCAACGATACAAAAAAGGGCCATACGAAGGAAGGAGCACTCTGCTAAAAATCCGATCCACAATCCCAATCTCGGCGAGTTCAGCCGGTACAAAACTCCCCACTTGCGCTAAAATACTTATCAAAGCATTCTGACGTAGGAACGTGCTCTTCCCCGCCATATTCGGCCTGCATCCCCACCATTTACCGTTAGTCTTCATTAACATCAACGTTACGATTACCATTGGTAACTCTATAACTTATAATAAGCTTAAAACACACCCAGTGATAAGCCAGAGCCTTTCCCGATCGCCCACGAAGCAATTGTTTGGTGTGAATGTGCGTCCTTGACCCTGGAGCCCATCCTCAACGGTGGAATGTCTGCCTCCGACGATTTTATGGGACACGCTATACCGGAGGGGGAAATCAATTTCGCTCTAATATCGCTCCAGCAGGTAAAAGGAGGGAAGAATACCCTAGGTTCAGCAACGGCCTAACGTGATTCTGCTCCCTAGCCAACGTAGCAAACGAACAGGCAATGTCAATCCTGTCCAACACAGATGCGTTCTTACGGAGCACTGATAACGACTTCATAACGTCCGCACGCAGGCCCTTCAAGACAACCTGCTCCTCCGCTCGGATCTGGGCTCTTATCCCATCTATGTGGATTCCCAACTCGGTCCATTCCTATCGCTCTATTAGTCGCCAAGATTGATTCGACAGGGGAAATGGACAGACAGGAAGCTGCAAAGACATAGAACTCTTGCTGGCGCTGACTCTCATAGCGCCAGCGATAGCTTTATGATCGAGGTCTACATCCTTCCCTTTAACGTGACATATATGGCCCACTCTCGGCGTCCATCTTAGCGTCAATGATTGCGCGCCTAAGTTTTTCCCCCAAATCACCTCGTGATGCCCACTCATCAGCAATACTACCCACCACAGCGATAGAAATGATGGAAAAGGGGATAGATAAACAACCAATCTTCTCAGTCAATTTAGTCTCCAACTCCACCCTCTTCCGTTCGAGGCCGTCCAACTGCCCATGTAATCTCTCTAAGGTTTCGGAGGCGCTACACGGACACGGAAAAAAATGAGTTCCAAGAGAAAAAATAAGCCACATGTAATAATATATTTTATGATACGAGCACGCTCTTTGGGGGCTATAGTAACTGATACCGAACCTTTTCCGCATAATCCACGCCTCTGCCCTTTCCATGTCCTTCTCCGAAAGCATTCTCCTAGCCACCCCCGGCACCACCCTTGCCCTCTTGGATGTGGAGGAAGAGGTGGTGGGGGTAGCAATGGCTGCTGCAGGGTCGAGGTAATCTGCCCCGGCGATCTCCTCACCGGCTTCTGCCAGCGCAGCTGCGACCTCTGCTTCAGATTCTTCTATTCGTAAGTTTTGAAGGAGGCCTTCCTCGTCGATGGAGTCTAGGATTCGTTTTGCTAATTTCAGCGGGACGTCCACCTCCCCCGTCAGCTGTTCTACGCTTGCAGCGTGAGTGAGCTCTTCAGAGTTTAGTCTCTCCAGAATTTTCTGAGTGATTTGTATCGTGTGAGCGAGCCCCACGAGATCTCTCGGACCTCCGCGAGCCAGAGACATCCTCTGGAGAAGGCGTTGAGAGTCATGGGTGCGCTTTAATAGACCCTGAATGTCTTCCTTCAGGTAGGTATCATTTTTGAAGGTTTCTACAAGGTTAAGTCTGTGCTCTATAGTGGTTATAGAGGTAACAGGCGATTCTTATTTCCGCTTTTGGTTAGTAACGGTAGTATGAGGTGCATATGAAAAAACGAAAAAAATAAAGGGCCGAATGTATATACTTATCCAATTTGTCAACAACCTAGAACCAGATTGTGTCGTTGTTTTCTTTATGGTATACAACAAGGCTCCCTTGGTTAACCCATCCCTCGATGTCTTCACAATCTCCAGCCCTCTCATGGTAGCACTATCAATGATCATAGCATCCGTCATCGTCTTCCGAACCGGTGGCTGTAACCTCATAGCCATCCCGGGCAACCTCGTCTGGGTATAATCAAGCAATATGTTCCCAGCCCGAACCTCAATGTCCTTCATCTCCTTCATAGTGGACTTACTGATCTTCGTTTCAATCATGTCCTTCCAATCCTTAACCTCCCTCAGTATAACCCCCACATCGACAGAATGAGTAGTGATAAAATACTGCTCCCTACGGAATATTTCGTCCAGACCACTCTCGCGAGCGCTCAAATACCCAGAGCCCAGAAGAACCACTTCTTTGGGCCCAATCCTGGCAACATCAGTCCGCACGCCCCCTACCGTGGTCCCCTGCGTGAAAAAGTCTCCAGTGGACAAATCCAACCACGCCAACCCAACCTCCCTGTCATTCCCCATCCCGCCCCCCGTCGCAACAGCCAGCAAGTAATGACTCTCGCTGGGGTCCATAAAATTCTCATCGATCAACGTCCCGGGTGTCACAACCCTCGTGATCCTCCGATCAAACAGTAAACCCCCCTTCTCGGGATTCGGGTACTCCTCGCTAACGGCAACAAACTTCCCGTGATCCTGAACGAGCACTTTCAGGAAGCGATCTAGCGCCGGAAACGGGAAGCCAGCCATGGAAACACTGCCAACAGAAGTCTTCTTCTGCGCCACTTTCAGCCCCAACAGTGGGCCATACTCCTCCGCCGTCTCGAAGTACATTTCGTAGAAGCCGCCGACACGAGTTAACAGCACGCAATGTGGGAATTTACGCATATTGTTGCGGGCTTGCTGGATCGTCGTTGGGTAGTCCGGCTCACCGGGCGGTGCTGGGGGTTCGAGAGGTGGGAGGGGGGCCAGTAGACCCTGGGGGATTTCGGAAAACTTCTTCGTGCTCTTGCTTTTGCTTCGTTGGGAGCCTTTTGGAAGGCATGTTCGCTCTCGGATGATTGGCCTGTGCGAGATCGAGAGAATCCGGGAAGAGTAATTTCTAGCGGGTATGCTGTGGCAACGTGGGGTGAGATACCTCCTTACAATAATTGAGTTTAGGCATCTCATGGTTGGTGATTGCTGGTGGGATTGTTAATGGGGGATATCAAAACGGAATCTCAAGGATCGACAGTTGGGACTTGGCTGCCTAACAACACCTTATCTAATCAATCACATTAAACCCGCGATATCACATGTAAATACCGGGACGGACAAATATTCCGGAAGCTGCACTCCCACCACTCCCGTAGCCATGCTATTCGAAAGTCTAAAAAATACAAGATACCGTACAGATCTTTTCTCACAGACGAGAAAAATGCTTTTGTAACTGTTTATCGGAGTAAAGGAAGAAAGGAATTATAGAAATGCTGGTGTTTGAGAAGCCATAATTAAGGGAAAGAATATAGAGAGCTGCCGATGGGCTTCAAGGACTTTCGGCGTCTTGTCGAGGACTTTCTCCTTTCTTCTCCCGAAAAACAATTGACGGGACACGATAACGACGATAGAAGAGAAGGAGGACTAGGAAATACGGCATAGCATAAACGTAGAAAACTAAGAAACAGCATTTATGCAGTCAAGAAGGAAGTACGAAGAAAAGCGCACGAGGAAAAAACCCAGGGTGAACACTGTATCCATAAAAGCAAAAAAAATCAAAGCCTGAACCCATCCCCGCCAACCATTTATTTCCCGTAGAAAGACGAAAAAAACAGAGGAAAAGAATTGAGAAAAAGCCATTGATATGAAAACAGTACACATCCCTAACTATCAACGGATCTTTCCATAATGGATGACAGAAAAAAATCTCCATCTGGGAAAACCATGTTAAAACGCCATCTTCGTACCCTCTGCTTCTTCTGTTCAATAAGAATTGAGCCATCCACCGCGTCCCACCACCCTTACATCGCCGTTCAGAAAGACAAACTCCATGCCCATTTTATCATTTCACTGCGTTAAAAGAAATCCTGATCGCTTTACTGACTCGCGCACTGCACTCTCTCAGCGCCCTGGTGCGGGTCTTCATCGTCCTCCATTGCATTGGCATTAACACGAGCTTGCTGACTCTGATCGACCTCCTCTAGGGTCACATCATCAACCATAGCATCGGCTGGGATGTCAGGGGCATTCCTTGGAGGAAGGATAGCTTCGAGCATAGCGATCTTCTCCGGGTCGTTGAAATGGTCGGATGGGAACTTGACATCGAATTGGATATACAAATTGCCGTAGTCGTGATGACGATAAGATGGCATACCCTGTCCACGAACAACCTTGATAACGCCTGTGCAGAATCATAAGTATCGAAAGGTGTATACTGAGGGTTAATCAAAATTACTTACCAGGACTAATGACTTCACCAGGGCTGATAGCTACCGTCAACCAACGCTCATCAAGATGCTCAACCGCAATAGTTCCGCCAGCCAGTGCGGTGAGAAGGTCGATCTCAGCTTGGTAATACAGGTCGTCTCCTTTTCGCTGAAACCGAGGGTGAGGCTTCTGTTCAATAACGAAGATTACGTCCCCGGGAGTAATATCCGGACCCTGATCGCCTTCTCCCTTAAAAGTGACCTTCTGCCCATCCTGCATACCCTTGTCGACGTGGACATGCAGGACTTTTCGCTCGGTGATGGTCTTCTTTCCGTGGCAAGTCTTACACCTATCCTTGTCCTTGATCATCTCTCCTTCACCGTTACAGTCGGAGCAGACAGTCTGGAAACGTTGGATCATGGGGCCCATCTGGCGCATCATAGTCTTCATACCCATACCATCACAGCCGGTACATTTCTTGACAGAGCCCTCCTTTCCGCCACGACCTTGGCACTTGGAACAGAGGACACTCTTTTGCAAGGCAAGCTTGGAAACCTTACCCTTGTAAAGGTCTTCTAGGGCGACTTTGTGAACATGAACAATGTCTCGGCTCTGTAGCGTACCCACTCTGTCAGAATACTCGGGAAATGCATAACTGCCGCAAGGATACGCACCCTCTTAGGACCCTGTTGTTGCATTCCGCCACCAAACATGCCGCCCATCCCCATACTTCCACCACCGAAAAACTGGGAGAACAAATCTTCTGGAGACATTCCACCACCCATCCCACCTTCTCCAGAAAGGCCTTCCTCGCCATACTGGTCATAGATGTTTCGCTTCTGAGGATCGGATAAAATTTCATACCTGACATGAAATTAGTACGAGAGCCCCAAGGAAGCAATTGTACAGCAATTGGAAAACTCACGCATGACCAATTTCCTTGAATTTATCTGAGGCGTCGGGGTTATGTGCATTTTTATCTGTGGTCGAAAAAGAAAAGTTTAGATCCCATCAATTTCCCCAAAAGTGCACATTTCCACTGATCACTGGAAGAGTCATACCTGGATGATATTTCTGGAATATTTCATCAGCACTCGCTCAAAAATAATAATTTTGAAGTACGAAATAAAATAAGTTTCTAGCGGAAGAGAAATGAAAATAAGGGAAAAGGAAAACAAAAAACGAATGTGTGGAGCACCGATAATAATGACCAAGCAGGGAGCCGAGTTAGAATTGTAGTAGGTCGATCGATCAGGGGAGAGGACACAACGAATAGCAAATGAGAGTGTGAAGAAAAGCCTTCGATGACAAAAGCAAAACTAGAAACAAGAGGAGAAAAATATTCAACGCACCATAGCAAGCTTGCGATAAGCTTTCTTGATATCGGCCTCGGAGGCATCGGGGGCGATCTCAAGGACCTTGTACAGTCGGTGCTTTTCCGCCTTTTGCGACATTTGGTATTGGCTGGGCTTTGGGGAGTAACAAGAGAAGGTGTGGAAAGCAAGGATTAATCTACCAACAGCCGGTATTTGTTGATGAAGGAGAGGGAGAGAAGAGAGAGAAGGTCAAAAACAAAAAGGTGGTTGTGTTGTGTTGTTAGTTCGAATGTAGGGGAATAGGACTTTTTCAGAAACGGCGGGGGAGGGGTCGAAGGAACCACCGATTGCCTCCGAAAAAAATTGTAGGAGGGATGGGAACTCGATAGAAAAAGAGGTCCGACGGGGCTAGAGTAGGTTGTCCAGAGAAGGATGTTCGGACGTTTGATAAAAAAGAGAGCCGCTTTCCTCTCAGTTGTATTTTTTCGTTGTGAAGGGAGGAGGGGGACAAACAGATGTTTCCTTCTCTCTTTTCGTTCTCGCTTTCGTTCTTTTGAAATGTGCGCTCTTCGCTTCTTCGGTTTCGAAGACAAAAAAGTACCCGCAGGAAGGAACCGGTGTCAGTGGAAGGGAGGGAAAGAAAAAGGGACAAGATCAGGGAAAAGAGGGAAAAAAAGTGAAGAGAAGGGCTCCTGAGGCCTTTGGGGGGGAAAGGGTTTGGTGGAGCAAGAGCCGGGACGAGCCCAGAGTAGTCTAGCTTCTCACCCAAGACGTTCCATCGGCTTCCAAAGACCACCGCCCATTTCGTTACACTTCCATCAGCCTCATCTTGAAGTAAAAATAGTCCCTCCTTGACCTTTCTAATCCATTCGATCTGATAAAAAGACCCGGTGCTTTCTCCCCTAAGACACTCAGACTATCACAAAAAAAAAAAAAAAAAAAAAAACAACCAGAGGTGCTGATAACCCGAACCTCGATTCGCTCTTTTTTATTGCTTTTTTTCCACTCCTCACAACACATCCAATTCCGAGTTAAACTCACATAGATACATGCATACATAAGCCAAGGGGCGGTGATTTTTACAACCATACGAAGTAATCGGGACAGTGTCATAGGGTTTCAAAGCCCCCTCTATGCCTAGGCAGCCACTCACTAAAAGCGCTTAAGCACGCCAATCGTACCGTATCCAACGGACCTAACACGCCGCATGTTATTGGTAGTTCCTCTTCTCTGAGGAATTTTTCTTCCTTTTTTTTTTCACGCCCCCCCCTTCGCCCCACTTCCCCGCCACGGCCGCAGCGGCGGTGGCGGATATCTAAGACCGCCAAGGAACGTACTTTATCGGCCTCGGTATGTACCGAGGGTCTACCCTAAGAAGAGAGTCAGAGAAAGCCCTGGTCTGTACCAGTACGGTATGTTGTGCTGAATGATCTCCATGGTGGGGTATCATAATAAAAGGATAATGATAATAAAATTCTCGTCAGGAAGCTTTGACAAATGCCGGCCCTTAGCTTGTCAGTGGATTAGTGTTGGTTTCCAGCTTAGAAATGCTCTTGAAACCGTTACGAGTACTACGGTGTTCCGTCGAGAAATTGTGCTGAATGCTTCCCCCCCCCCCCGAGGAGCCTAAACCCAGGTCACCCCCAGAGAGACTATCGTGCTTTAGGAAGCTATATTTGAGCTTCTATGGAAATCTCAAACCTCAGGCTATCCCTTGCGCGCTGGGTGGTGTGAAGCAATAAAATCCCTTACTTGGGAGGCTAAGCCGTATGTGGAACGAATTGGTTCAGTCTGAATTCGGAAGCTCTGGGTGCAAGTCAGCTGTGCCCAAGCGGACTAATTCAACTACCAACAGTAGATAAGTTATTTGATATCTACTCTTCCTTTAGTACAGTACGCCTGGTAACGAACCTTACCGTTTCGCACCGCTCAAGAAACGCCGGCATTATGCAGCATAGGCACGAAAGGATCTTCCACTTCAGCCTTCAAGTTATACAGGTATAACGAAGTCTAGAAAATTCGACATCGAGGGAGGGAGGGGGCAGGACACCCCCATCTCTACTCTCTCGATAAGTATGATGATGAACTGAGCGGGAACTCCTCAGATGGCTCTAACCTTACTACTGGTAGTCAACATCTATATAATTACGGTCGCACCTCGCTGCCCTTCCGCCTCACTCTACCAAATCCCCCACTGCCCCGGATGAAATTCTATGGATTCTAAACTGTTTTGCACCAAAAACCTAACTCGTTGTCCCAGACAGATTCCTTGGACCCCGGCCATCCAGGACAGCAAGGTGCGGCTTGTACTCGGCAAACCCGTAAGCAAAATGTAGAGAAAGGAAGAGTTAGGCGGTTAAGGGATTAGCGGGGCGGGAGCAGGGGTAAAGCGAGGTTACCCGCCACGGGAATACACACAGGCTATCATAACTTATCATGCACAGATTGTAAAGCCCCCTCTACTCCAATATCAACCTATCTGACAACAATCCGTAGAAAATCATATACAGTACACCAAGGCCAATGCCTTAATATCACACCTTCAACCCCCGGCAGAGGTTCCGTATACATCGTACCTAGAAAAAGACACTCCCTGTACTCCCTCGTCTTTGCCAAGAATACCTCCGTGAGCCGAAAATTTGGTGAGAACTCCAGCAAAATATCGGCTAGCGGAGGTATTCTTGGCAAAGACGAGCGAGTAGACTAACCCGCCAACCACGACCACACCTACGAGTACCACCTTCTAGGTAGCAACGAAAGAAAACACAGCCCCCCCAAAATCCACGAAATCCACCCCAAATATCCAGCAAGCCGGCTTTCTACTCCCCGTGCGATATACTACCGTACGCACCCAGAAAACTCCATATTATACCAGACAGCTCCAAAAGCAAACCCCCAGCACAGTAAAACCAAAAGCCCCCCCCCCCCAAAAAAAAAAAAATCCCATAACCAGACGTCGTCCAAAATTCCCTCCTTGGGTTTAAGCAAAAAGTGAGGTGAGGAAAAACCGTTCCCCTAACCTTTTCCGGGACATATCATAAATAAAAAAAAGCAAATGTGGGGTAGAAGAAGAAAAAGAAAAAAGGTATGGTGAATAGGTCCGGGGTTAGTATTTATTGTGCTTGGTGAGGTGACTTGACGTTGATGTACTGGTCTGGCGGACCGGTGGGTTTCGAATCTACTCGTATACTGTGCTTGGGGAGGTTAGTCTGTCTTGTCTGTCTGTCTTATGTTGAAGCCTGGTACGGCACGGTACGGTAGGGTACGTACGGAAACTTAACGGCTGTTAGGTACGGTACCGATACCGGTACTCATGGCGATGGTATCGGGGGGGGGGGGGGGTACTTGCTCTGCAGCATGTACGAATTCCCCATGGGACTAGTACGGTGCGGTGCTCAGCTACACTGTACTCAGCTCATCGTCGTCGCGAATAGGATGTAACTTAGTAAACCCCTTTGCCTACCGTTATAGAGTAGAATATCTACAGTAGCTAACTTATCCCCCCCCAAATCGAGAACACACGCACAGTCAAGTAAAGTAATTCTAAGTACACTCCAATATCTACATTCCAACCTCTGACACACAGCGCCCCTCACAACCCCGATCCGCCTTTTTTTTTGAGGAAGAAAAGTGCCTGCCTGCTCGCCCGCCTGCCTACCTACGTAAAAGCACAATAGACAGAGCCATCATAACCCAGCGCCTACGTTTTCCCCTCTTCTTATCCCATTCTCAAAAAAAAATCAAATTCCGGGTTGAAATTTCTCCCCTCCTTGGCATGGATGAGTGGATGAGTGGATGGATGGGGGGGGGATGGATGGATGGGCATAATTTGTATGGAATGGCGACTGGAAATTTGGGAATCCTCTTCAAACCAAGATGGAATTAAAAAATAAAATAGAAATAGAAAATAAAAGCAAACGGATGGCTCCAAGGCATTGTTGGCCAACCCCAGGCTCGAAAAGTTCGCATTGCTCCAGCCTTGTGACGGAACGAATCGAAACTCACCACCGGCCCCAGATTCAATGCAAGGTTCAGACCGTAATCACCAAGTGTGGAAATACTCACTCGAAGGAAAGAGGAAGAAAAAATGGGAATGGTAGATTGTAACCCCATGACATTAGTTCGTGCACATGCATGCGCGCAGGCCCCCTCCCCATGTGTTCTCCGCCAGACCAACTTAATCGACAGAAATAATGACAGCAAAAACTTTTTTCCAAACCAACAATCCCCCTCGCTCGCTCTCTTCCAGGTCTAATGACTATACTAAACTAAACTATGCTACCTACATAACCAGACCAGACAATACAAGACAAAAAAGAAGACTCGTAATCAGCGTAAACATCGTGAAAAGAAAAAATTAAATTAAATTGAACTCGTGGATCTCGTAAAAGTCGTGAATGGCATTGACATCGTTAAGGCCCACCGTGTATGATGCAAATGAAAAATAAGTCGAGAGAAAAATTGTAAAAATAGAATAAAAATGGAGGAGGTAGAGGGAGGAAAAAAATAAATAAACGCGCCGGATGGAAATAAAGAAATAAGGAAAGCCAGAAAACAAAAGAACCCATCAGTCTCAAATCCAATCACCACCCTTCCCACCACCAACAACTCTGATAGTCCTTTTCAATTCCTCCCTCCGCCTATCTTCTTTCCGCCTTTTGGCATCGCGAACAACATACTTTTCGAAAACACCTTTGAAGCCGGCCTTAGCCCTGCGTTCGTCGTCCGAGAGCTCCTCGTCGGAGGATGCGCCTCGGATAGTCGCTGCTCGCCCAGTGGCAACTGTCCTAATAGACGCCGCTTTCCCATGCCTGATAGAGCCACCGGAGCCGCCGATTCGTCCCATCTTGAACCCAGTTAATCCGCTACCGGAAGAGGCGGTGGAGTTGCGGTTGTTGTTTGGGGGAGGACCGGTTATGGCGGTAACCGTTGTCTCGGCGATGCTGTCGGTGTCTGTTGCCATCGAGTTCCTGGGCGAGGGGCTGCCGCCGTGGATGCTCACAGTTTCCTCCTCTACCAACGATGATTCTACAGTCATCTTGTGACGACGGCTAATTATACCGCCTTTAGCGGCTGCGACAGCTTTCTTCAGGTCCATCCCCACGTGGGGAAGGTGAAAGCGGTTCAAGACGGAGCTCCGCCAGCTCTCTTTGGCATCATCGTCGACGGAATAGTCTGACCAGCGGGAACCCGGACGGAAGGATGCTGGGGAAGGAACAACTAATTCTGTTGTAGGCATTGAAGGTGTACTATTGTACCTGTTGCGAAAACCTTTTGCAATGGGTGAATCAGGATCCGTGATTTCCACCAACTCATCAAGACCAGTCTTGCCTTGAGTGACAGTAGCTAATTTGTGTTCGTCTTGGTCGAACTGCTGCCAGCTAGGATGAACTGCGTACTCCTCGTAGGCTGGGGAAATCCGATAATCAGGGTTGTTCAGCTCCTCGAGGTCCTTCCCAAGAACGTCGGCCATAATATAGTCGTTCGGGATGATGTTAAAAATCTCCGTTTCGTCAACCGGCAGCTCAGAGAACATAACCGGGAAGTCTTCAGACATATCGAATGAAACTGTTGACATGGATGTTACTATTGGTGCGGAGGGTGAACGTTGAGGGAGCTCTATATCCTGATGGCCATCAAAAGAAAAAGGCGATTTCTTGGGAGAACTGGCTGGAGTGGTGACATCAACAACGGATTGACTGTGCATTGGCTGAGATAGAATCCTGGCCCTCGCTTTATCTTCATCCTTCACCTCCACAACCTGCTCAATGACCTCTTCAGCTGCCACTTCAACCACCGGTTCTGGCAGCTGCCCAATCACCACACCCGCTCCGCCTTCATCTTCTTCATCTTCCTCAATGATATTCTCATGGATCGAAGGGACTGATGTGTCATCACTACTTGAATCCAGGTTCAACAGCGGAACTCCACAGGTGCAATTCAGTTCAGATGCGGTATCAGATATCGAGTCGAGAGTACCGGTTTCCTCCGTGTTCTGGCAAGAAAGAATAGCTGGGGCAGATGATTTTCTGACAACCTGCAATGCGAGCCATGGCTTGAGCTCCAGCTGCTGTGGAGGCTTCTCAAACTCTTCATCAGATACTTCCCAATCTCCCAGGATTGGCTCAGCAGGCTTTTTGGGTGGCATTTGTTGAGAAAGATGTCCACGTCTACGTAGAGGATATTTCACGCCGATTCCCAGAACGCTATTAGGTTTGGGAGAAGCTACACGTTCATCAATGATGATTTTGTATGGCTCAGGAGCCGTCGAGGGGCGCGAAGGCGCAAGATGGAAAGGCACAGTTTGAAACTCTTCCATATTATTGCCCGCCGGCGTTACCGCAGGCGTAACAACAGCAAGAACGTTCGCGGGAAAAGCATCGAGACCAGACTGAGTCACCGATAACCACGAATTAGCGTTCAACGATCTAATCGAACTATTCGATAAAATCATGGAAAAATGGAAAAATGGAAAAATAAATAAAAAAGTTAAGAGAAAAAGATAAAAAATAACAACAACAATAATAATAAAGGATAAAAACCTCAATGCGAAAGAACATAATGTAGAAGCACTTACCAAAGGAGTAGTCGGAGTTGTAGGCGCCTGATGAGCATATTTGCTGAGACGGGGTTTATTTGTGTAGTTAATACCAGGGCTCCCACGCATATTTGCACTGGAACCCTTTCTCTTGATTTTCCTTCCATGATACACCTCGTTTGTTGGAGTAATAGGAGGGCTGATCTCGCGGGCGCTGAGAGAGCTCGACGAGCTCGAAGGCGAATAGCCTCTGAATATACCGGTGGCATCGTTAGGCGTTTCAGGTGTGCTGGGGTCGCCCAAATCGTCTATTTCGTCGTCTTCCGGGTGATAGACGGTGTCGGGGAGAGTGGGAAGTATGGATAGACGTGGCCCCGGGAGGGGCTTTTTGATCTCGAGGGGGGAGGGGCGCTTGTACTTCGCACGCAGCGACGAAGCCATTGTAAGAAAATTCGATGCTAACAGGGTCTGGCCGTCGCAATAGACTCGGTGGGTCTCTTTCGATTATTATGTGCTCCCAGGGGAGGAGCCGGTAAAATGCAACTCGAGATGGGAACAAGGGACTCTCTTGAAGTTGCAGAATGAAAGACTCAACGGGGAAGGCAGGATATCAAAGAAAGGAACTCGGGGAGACAAGAAGGCGAAGAGGTCAAGGTAACTAACGAACGAATGGAGAGAAGAGGAGAAGCGAGAGGGGTGACGGGCAGAAATAATCATGATGACAGCAGGTCTGTCTTTGAAGGAGGGGGGGGCGCCCATTCATAAGTACAAGCCTATTGAACAAAGGGAATAATCATGGCCAACTGTATGAAACCCGAACCTATAAGGCGCCAGCCGCACATTGGATGTATGTGACGGTAGCCATTGAGCAGGAGCATAGAGAGTGACCGAGTCCAGAAGGATTATCGGTGGCATGTGGGTGGGGGAGATGGGTGTGGACAGAGTTAATGGTTAATGGTGCTATTGTGTACGTGGGCGAGCGTTACTGCCCTGGAGTGGGTAGTTGGGGGACATGCATTCAATTGGTCGCAGGTTGGATTGGCGAAGGACAATAAGACAAGAAAGATTTTTCGGGCGGTGGGAGGTGGAATCAATGGGGGGGGGGAGAGCCTTTTTTTTCTCTTCCTCCTCTTACCTCAATAGCAGGCGAATCGGGGGATGGACTTCAATGGGGGGGGGATTGACCCGCCTTTTTTTTTTTGTTTCCCCATTCACCTTCCATTTTCTTATTGAGACTCGAAGGTGGGGAACGAGTCTGAATGGGCAAAGAAAGAAAGAAAGGAAAAAATTAAGAATAGAAGAGGGAGACGAGAGGATACAGAAAGTAGGGGATGAGTACGGTAGGGTACTTGAGGGTGTGTAACTCACATCACGCATTCATTGGGGAGGTCAGAGGCAAAAAAAGTGCGCAGAGGAGCGAGTGAGAGGAGCACTTTTGGTTCTCTCTCTCTGGTGCGGGGGAGAGAAATGAGCGAGTGGGGAGTTTTCTTCGGATAAGTTAAGAGTGGGAAAAAGAAGGAGAGGAGGGGCTCTTTTTTTTTTCTTTCTCTCTTCATGCGGAACCCATATCAGAGGCCGGGGGCCTTGAATCTGCGATTCTTGGCAAATATAGATAGCCTCCGATCGTTTTTTCCGATTCATTTCAGAGGAGAAGCAGAGCTCCGACTGTTTCCTGGTGTAGGCTGGACGGGCTGCTCAAGCACGACTGTAACAATACCATAAGTTATTGTGACCCGACGCCTTTGTCCCTGAGGGTCAAGGATTCTTTTGAGTGGTTCTGGGGGAGCGAGATGTGAGCTCTCTGGACCTGAACACTACCCACCGCTCTCGCTTCGCTTCGGCTCCCGACGCATAATCTGCAAGAGCGCCGTACAGCAAGCAGCACGATATAATACCACACAACGCAAACCTTACTTCTCCCGTCACCTACCGGCAAGCCAATGCTCGTATGCCTTCAAACCCCCCCCCCCTCCCTCACAGGCAAAGAGGGAAAAAAAAGAAATAATACAGCCCAAACACAAGAGCTATCGTGAGAGAAAAACAAAATACAAAACCTCAGTCTCTGATGTTGTTCTGATTGTTGCTCTTGATGCAATTTTTCACTGCACGCCCTGCAGAAAGTTGCACACTCCTCCTCCTCCTCCTCTTCATCCTTCTGTTGCTACACTTTATCTTCCACTCCTCTTCTCAGGGGGATTGATCGTCACTGTGAACATTGTTATAGTTCCAGAGCAGTTACAGCCTAACGGTTGTATCCATTTGTTGCACTTTTTTTCTGCCTGTGCAAATATTTTGGTCGTGGCGTCGAATAACCTCAATTCTCTACCCTCTTCACCCTCGACACTCGGATTGACCGCTCTCCGTCGCTCGCACACGTTTCAATCTCAATCCTTTCTCCTTTCTTCACCCGGCCCCCAAGTCCAACATCAAAATGTAGATTATTCTGGGAAATATAAACTAGCCATTGGGCCAATCCTCCCTCCTTTCTCCAAACTTACCCCATTCATCCCCTTCCTATCACTCGTTTTTCCTTGGTTGTCCTCTCTACTCCCGAGCTCCTCCTTGTATGCCACGCTCGTGTAGCCTGCCGGAACTCGTCGGTGGTTCAGGTTGCACGGATCATCCTGTGGTCTCGGTAGATGACCCAGATTGCTCCGTCAATCCTCTCGGCTCCGGCTCCAACAGCCCATGGAAGATCTGTTACTCATCCGGATAAACAAGTGACAATTAAACCCAGGCGCACCATAGCTGCCAGTTGCTGGGTCACAGCAGCGTGCTTCAATTATTCCGGTGACATGCTCGCATACAGCTATCCGCATCACTTTGACTGTATCTTCCCGTAGTGCGTTGCTTGATCAATTTCTTTTAACTTATCGAGACAACGGCGGTCGATGGTCTTCTGAGAGAGATACAACAGGCTGGAAATACCGCAAGCTGATCGCACGGAATCTTGATCTGGAATCTGAGCATTATCAATAACAAGAGCGTAGAAGGAAACAAGAGGGGGAAAAGAAGAAAAAAAGGACGCAAGATTTTTTAGGGCTTCTTTCCCCGTGAGCTACGATTCCTCTCACGTCACCCTGCCTCTCCGATATCAATTGAGCTTCACCATTCGTTGAACTCTCTCCTCGTCCCCCAGTAATAACATGGGTTAATATTAGCTCTCTAGGTGTTAGGAGCTCCCACAGTGGCCACAAGCTAAAGCTTTGGAGAGAGAGAGAAAGGGGAAAAGTATTCCTCCTTGGTGGTCATGACCATTCTCTTTTTTATCATAATAATAATATGGTGGTTGAGGCTCTGGATAATGACTTTGTAGAAGGGCATCGGTGAAATTATTCACCCTTACCGTCTCCCGCCAAGCTCAGGCCCTCCCGTGGTTTTAGAAATTCCAAAGCTGCGACAAATGTCAGCATTTGCCTATCGCAGCAAGTATCGACCCCTGGATGAATTTCTCTTCTTACAGAACTACAATTCTCCCCTATTTCTCTCTTTTGTGATCAATTCCACGAACACTCTCGTGCTTGCTGCCAAAGGTTCAGCCCATCAGACCGACAAACTTTGCTTTTCTTCCCCACCTCTTCCCAATAGCTTCTGCCTTAGCCTGCGCCACATCAGGGCCTCGCCGTTTTCGGAGGTAACCAACCGACTCCCATCGGCCCGATACAGAGAACAACCGTTGCGAAAAGCTTCCCCAACTAAACAACATTCCCCGGGAAACTACACACAGCGACGAATATAGGGATGGAGGTCGAGTATGATGAGTTCGGGTTACCAGTTGCGAAGCTAAAAATTTCAACCCCACCCCCACCCTCATCTCCATCCACCCCGATGGTGGAGGAGAGGGGAGATGAGACGGTTGACGAGCCTCTAACCGTGGAGGTCAAGCCAACTAAACCAGAGCAGGCGAAGTCTGCAGTTTCAGCGGACACAGGCTCAACCGTGTCATCCACTACAAACACGCCAGCGTCACGGAATGTAGCTACGGACATAGCTCCTCCAATGTCACCGAAAGAAAGTGCGAATAAAACAGGGCTGGCAAACGAGGCGGCGGCAGCGGCGGTGGTCAAGGATCAGGTTGTAAGACCCTCTGCTGATATTCCTCAGGCGGATAGGGAGTGGAATGAGAAGAAAATGTTTTCGGAAGACCCCGCCGATCCCCCAAGCACCGTTGGAACTGGGGGCCCGGTATCAGAATGGTCACACCAGCAAATTGTGCGAAGGGAAGAGGAAAATGACAGAGACAAGGGAGGAGTAGAAGAGGAAGACGATGGTTGGCAGGAGATGCCTGCTTTCGCCTCACACGACCTCTACGACGACGAAGGACGGCTAATAGCCAAAGAGGCTCAGGATTCTGAAGATGAAGGGGAGAAAAGTGCGTCGAAGGGATACACCAGGGTCTACGATGACGAAGATGCTCAGTCTGCCACTTCTATGGATGAGAATACGAGCTACTTGTTCAAGGAGACAGAGGACGATGAAGCTTCGAGGAATCCGCTAAGTCAGATGCAGGCTACAAAGGAATTGCTTACAGAGGGGCAGAGGATCGCTTACGTTGGTGTGTGTAAGCTGGCTATGGAACAAATGGTTACGGATCAGGGGAAGTTAGAAGGAAAAGGACGAACCGTAAAGAAAGAACTACAGCTTGCACGGGACAGCATGAAGATGTGGAGTCAAAAGATGATGGTCAGGTTATACATGCATATGGATATCTCGTCTGCTGGTCCGGTTGCCTTTGTTGCCCTTTTTGCTTTTGGGTCTGGGGTGGGCGTTCTGGTTCTTGGCCGCTGACTGGGTGTAGAACAAGTAATGATTGAACAGTTGGCAGAACACGGCGTCATACCTGCAGATCTCACGCCTACTCTTACAAAGAACGCTCGAGTCGAGAATCCCATTGCTTCCTCCGCTTCATCCTCCGCTTCGCCGGGATCTTCCGCCCCGCCTCCTGGCTACTCCTCTCCCCCATCTAGCCCTCCGCCCTATGAAGAGGCCGATGGTAGCGATGATGACACTCAGCCAGCCATCAAGAATCCAACTGAGATATCCAGCTCTAAAATACTAGATATTGACATTCGGTGGACGGTCCTTTGTGATCTTTTCCTTGTCCTTATAGCTGATTCTGTATATGATGCCCGTTCTCGCGTTTTACTAGAAAGGGTTGGGGAGATGATGGGAGTCCCCTGGTTGGCTATATATAAATTCGAAAAACGAGTGACAGATGCCTTAGAAATCCAAGAGTCAGCTCAACAGAATTGGAGCGAGGAAGAGCACATGGAGAACCGTAGGAAGGCAGCAAGAAATAAGAGGTTCGTGATGATGGGCCTGGCAACTATTGGCGGTGGTCTGGTCATTGGATTGAGCGGTGGGCTATTGGCCCCCGTGATCGGTGCCGGCTTGGCAGCTGGGTTTACGACAATAGGTGTCAGCGGGACCGGGGCGTTCCTGGCAGGAGCTGGAGGGACAGCTCTTATTGCAAGCAGCGCAGTGGCTAGCGGCAGCGCGATTGGTGCAAAGGCGAGTTACAATCGAACCAAGAGCGTTGGTATCTTTGAGTACAGGCCGCTCCATAACGCGAAGAGAGTAAACTTGATTATCACGGTCTCAGGGTGGGTCTTTGTTAATGGGGGCGTGAGGGCTCATGAGGGCTAACGAAAGGGATAGATGGATGAACGGTATCGAAGACGACGTGAGGCTGCCATACTCAACCGTTGACCCTATCATGGGTGACATTTTCTCGATTCTCTGGGAACCAGAGATGTTGCGATCTATGGGTCAAACAATCAATATCCTTGCAACCGAGGTTTGTCCCCGGGCTTCCCAATCTAGAGCCACACCTAATATTCCATAGGTCCTAACCCAGTCATTGCAACAAGTTTTGGGGAGCACCATCTTGGTTGCCCTCATGGCCTCTTTGCAATTGCCTGTCGTTCTTACCAAACTCTCCTATTTACTTGACAACCCCTGGAGTGTGTCACTTGACAGAGCCAACGCTGCAGGGTTAATTCTCGCCGATTCACTGATTAATCGAAATCTCGGTGTGCGTCCTGTAACCCTCGTAGGTTACTCTCTCGGCGCACGGGTGATCTATTCCTGTTTGAGAGAACTGCAAAGGCACCACGCCTACGGCTTGGTACAAAACGTTTACCTGTTCGGATCGCCAGTGGTAGTGAAACGAGATGAGTGCGCAAAGGCGGTATCTACGGTTTCAGGGAGGTTCGTCAATGGGTTCGCTAGAAATGATTGGATCTTGGGATATCTTTTCCGCGCGACAAGCGGCGGTATCGGCCGTGTAGCAGGGCTGGCGCCCGTTGATAATATCGCTGGGGTGGAAAACGTGGACGTTACAGAATTGGTAAATGGGCACATGGCGTATAGGCAGGCAATTCCAAGACTCTTGAGACATGTGGGATGGATTGTTGTGTCAGATGAGTTTACAGAAATACAAGATCCGGTAAGTCAACCCATAGTTCTGACGGGCACAATTTATTGATTTTATGCGACTCCAGGATCCTGATAGGCACCGCGAAAGGCAACGGGAGCTAATTGAGGAGCTTGAGGGGGCCCGTAAAGAGATTGAGAAAAATCAAAAGAAGCCTCGCTTCTCTTTCTTTGGTAGGGGTAAAGACGCCGCCAAAAAGAAGGACTGGGAGACCTACGATGAGGTCAAGCCTGCCAGCAATCTTGGAATGGAAAAAGATCGAGTTGATCCAAATGACCCGAGCGCCGGCATCAAAGACGACAATGTAATCTTCGATGTTGATGCCATCAGAGCAGAGCTCGCAAAAGTGGACCGAGACGAAATTCAGCCGAAGGAACTAAACTCTACACTTCCGCCCCTCAAAGCCGACCTATCGCTTCTGAATTCACCAATGTACGCCAACCTCCGTCACACCAAAAGCTTCGATCATCACTCGTCGTATGGTGCGTCTTCAACCTCCGAAAGCCACGTTAGCCTCCCATCTCTCCAGAACGGTCACCATCAGCCATCACCACTCAGTAAGAAAAATGACCACTTCTACGACTCCGGCTCCGAAGATGAATTCGGGAACCCACGCACTGGTGAGATTCAAATGACTTTTGACGCACCACCGCTGTCATCGCCACCATCTCAAAGTAGCTCCTCTTTTCATAGACCCCAGTTTAGAACTAGTGTTACGATGCCTACTACCGCCAATGAAAGAAATGTATGGGCGGATGACGGTGGCGACTTTGCTGAGGAGGAGGAGATGACTATGACATTTGCTTAGCGTTTAGAGGAGGGAAAAAGATAAGGATTCCTTGTTTTGTTTTTCTTTCTTCCTTTAATGTTGATGTGGTTTGTATTGTAGCGTGCATACATTTATGGCGGTGGATTGTGCTTTTTATAATACCGTAGTGGCGTTGGGGATTGGGTGGAATAAGGAGTGTTGCTTGGGGGGCTGGCGGGGTGTGGGGACGGAAGGGCGAGATTGTCGTGGAAGTATACCGGTAGCCGTAAAAGGCGTTTAATTAGAGAACCATTATTGCGCTTATTTGTCGGGGGTATACAGGTGTGGAGATATGCTTGACTACATCGGACGAAGGTTGCGTGTGGGGCTAGCGATTTTGTCATAAATAATCACTCGGCGGTGTTGAACAAGAGATGCAGGTCCAAGGCCTAAGTTCGCAGTGCAATGTGGCGAGCTGGGTCTGATCTATAGTTGGTCAGCCAGTCACCGCAGTGTCGCGATATCATACATGAGGTTTTCAGCCGTCTTCCTGCTGGGTTTGGTCCCATCCCCCTCGCTCGAAATTAACCTCCACCTTGCAATATCAGCATCCTCTGGGTTATGCTTATCATACGCCCCACAGGGATTTCCTTATCCGGGTGCCCGTCTCATCTACGTCATACACTATCTCAGTATCATTCACTCTTCCTTCCTTGCTGGTCTTACCTCCGGGGTACCCCCCCTTTTTTTTTGTTGAATCTGTGAATAGATCTGGTAGTAGGCAGAGGGCCAGGGTTTGGTGGACTAAAGCCGTGACAGAAAATGCCCAAAATGTGGGACCGGGCGGAGGAAGAGCACCCTGCTCTTGTCCGGTGGGTGCTAATTCTATCCTTGGTATGGAAATAACTAACTGCAGTATGATGGTAAAGATGCCTTGGGAACGAGAGAGAGGGAGTCGATCTCGACCGTGCAGAGACCATCAGTGGCCGAACGTCAGTATCGTGGGCGGCGGAGATGGGGCACAATGGGGTGGTGGTATTGCCCCTAACTGGCCGTACCCCACTCTGGTGGACCGCTTTGCACCCGGCGTGCGGGAGTATCTTAGTCAAGATATCATACTCTTAGAACGGCATGGTGTCCGCAGCGCCACTCTAGATTGAAACAACCGGATCACACTGTTGCTAGCTCTCTCCGGCCGATATCTTCAGCCAGTCGCGGTGGCTAAGCGTCATCCCTCCGTCTATCGGGCATGCGGGCGAGGGCACGGTAGAAGCTGTGATCCTGACACCGACATTACTGGCCTTAGCGCCAAGCACTGCCACATGCTGTCCTCAATGAGAAGGAAGTGATATCGGGCCTGTATTTCGCCATCTCTATCATTTGTTTCCTGTCTCTTGAATTTTGTTGTTTGTATCCTTCCTTCCTTACCATGTGTGTTCTCGTCAGATAATTGGGCACTAGGAGTTTAATTGGTATGCAATATTTCTATCGATTTAGATGTAAAACAAACTTTGACAAAGGGTGTTCCTTCTACTCCTAGTTGACTGACCGATTCACTATTTATCCACTTCCTCTTGTGCCTTTCATTGGGGCTGTCGCTTGACTTTATCTCTATCATTATGTCTCTTGGTCTTCATCCCCCCTACAGTATTCGTCAAGTTAAGATCTGGCTTATGTTTTGCGGTACAGTGGGCTGGGCTAGTCGCCAATGTGTGTCATAGAAGCAGACGATAAGCTCAAAGCAGCTCTGGCCATACCGGTATTTTCCCCAGCTTGAATGGTTTTTTAGTTCTCGTCATACGGTAGTCCCAAGCGTGGCAGGTTGTAATCAGGTATATAACCGCCTGGCAAAAGAGAAAGGGCTCACAGAGAAATTATCTCATGTCCTATACGGTGTTACCGTAGTTCATGGATCTTACTTGTGTGGAGGCTGCTGCTCGCAGCTAGAATGTCCTCAGACGCCCGAAATGGAAAAAGGTTATATAAAAAAAATATAAAAGAAAAAGTCCTCAGACAACGGGCGCGGCCATAGTTCTACCACAGGCAACTATCGCAGTACCACGACGACTCAAATCAGTGCCACAGCCAAAATGAAAGGTCTTGTCACTAGATCCCATGCTTGGGGGGCCCAAATATACAGGCCTTAGTATTAATAGTCATTATAGTTATAGCTGCGATGGTAATCACTATTATGGTTCTCATAATAGTTAAATTTGTGGCGGATGGTGGTTGCGCCCGTTGTTTGGGGACTTATTCTCGCCGCGAGATGCAACTCAAGTGTTGTCACGCCTCAAGCCACACCACACCGCTTTTTTTCCAGCTCTGCTCAGAGAGACTCTGTGAACTCCCCCGACACAACCACAAATTACGGTACCATTTCTGCCTTCCACCAACATTTGGGACAGAATACTATGGCTCAGACTACGCATACACACTCGGTTAACATCGGCGACAACAATGACCGCTGCGGGAATATAATAGGCAGTTTCAACAATACCTTCTACAAGTCCGACGAGGATAGACAAATTATGCGTTGGCTCTCTCCACTAGAGCCAAATAACAGGCATCAGAGCGTGCGAACTGACAGGTTCGGTGGTGTTGGGGATTGGCTTTTGGAAACTAGCGAGTTTCGGGAGTGGAGAGGAGGTGAGGGTGGAGTGGATAAGGCTGTCTTGTTTTGCTCCGGGAATCCGGGGGTGGGGAAGACATATCTGAGGTAAGTAGCGGGATTCTTTGAAAGAAGCGACTACGGCTGACCGTGAGGAATAATAGTTCCCTAGTGATCGACAGCCTATGCGATCAGGCAAGGAAGGAAGACATCACCGTTGCATGCTTGTACTGCGACTTCCTTGCCCAGCAGGAGCAGACAATCACCAGCATGATGGGAGCAATTCTGAAGCAGCTGGTAGGCAGGGGGAGCACCCCAGATTATATACGGAAGGCGTTTCAAGATGGGAAAGGGGGGATTGGAGGCAGGGGACTGCTGCTTGCAGATTTAACACGGATGTTGAAAATGGCCATTGCTTCGTTATCCAAAGTTTTTATCTGTATCGATGCACTCGACGAATTCCTACCAAAACATCTGCCCGAACTTCTTGGGTCACTAAGAGATATCGTTCAGGGGTGTCCTAAGACGAGGATATTCCTCACCGGGAGGCCCCATGCCAGGGGAGCTATTCAGAGATATTTCACCGGGGTAGTTGTGATACCCATCAGTCCCAACACGGACGATATCAGGAATTATCTCGAGATGAGGTTAGACAGGGATGAAGAGCAAGATGAGGCGATGGACAATGATTTACGGGCGGAGATTGTGAGAACTATTCTGGACAAGATGTCTGATATGTGAGTAGGAGCATTTAGCATTTCTGCTCTATCAATGGTGAATACTTACAAACTATGTGTCCAGATTCCTCCTTATATCTCTAAACATCGACGCTATTCTAGGGGAGGTGACAATTACCCAGAGAAAGAAGAAACTTGAAGTGATGGCGAGAGGGAATGGACTGAGTGACGCCTACACAGCAAACCTAAGGCGACTAAGGGTGCAGGAGGGAAATAAATCAGTACTCGGACTGAAGGTCCTGATGTGGGTATTATATTCGGAGCGGCCCCTACTGGCCGAGGAGCTCTGTCATGCCTTGGCAGTGGAGATAGGATCTACGGATGTAGATCCGAATAACGTCCCTACGCTACGGACACTCGTATCATCTTGCCTAGGTCTTGTGACGGTGGAGGCGTCTTCGTCCACTGTCCGGCTTGTACACTTCACTCTGAAGGAGCATCTCCTAGGCAATCCGACCCTATTCCATAGTCCCCACTCAACAATTGCCGAGGTTTGCCTGACATACCTCAACTTTGGATCAGTCCGGGATCTTTCGCCAACCCTCCGCTCGGCCCCCTCAACAATGCCCCTTCTAAACTATGCTTCTCTTTACTGGGGGGAGCACACAAAAATAGGGATGACGGGAAATGTCAAAATGCTTGCACTGTGGCTTCTCGATAGATTCGATGAGCATATATCCGCTCAACTCCTCCTATTGAACAATAAAATCTCAGGCTCTTACCTTCCCTCTCTTGGGCCTAGGGGATTTACCGGACTCCACGGAGTATCGTTTCTGGGGATCGCGGAAATAGTCGCTGCTCTATTGGAGATGAATGGGTGGGATGTTAATGCAACCGACTGCAGTGGGGGGGCAGCTCTCGTATGGGCAGCTAGAAGAGGTCATGAGGAGGTTGTAAAGGTCCTTTTGGAACGAAAGGACACCAATCCCGACCGTGTAGACACCTACTATGGCCAAACGCCACTCTCGTGGGCGGCTGAGAAGGGGCATTCGGGGGTAGTAAAGATGCTTTTGGAACGAGAGGGAGTCAATCCCGACCATATAGACACCTGCCGTGGCCGGACGCCACTCTCGTGGGCGGCTGAGGAAGGGCATTTGGGGGTAGTGAAGATGCTTTTGGAACGAGAGGGAGTCAATCCCGACCATGTAGGCACCTACCGTGGCCGGACGCCACTCTCGTGGGCGGCGGAGCACGGGCACGAAGAGGTGGTGCGATTGCTGTTGGAAAGAGAGGGTGTTGACCTTGATATGGTAGACACCCGAACTGGTTGGACGCCACTCTCGTGGGCCACTTTCCACGGGCATGCGGGGGTAGTAAAGATACTCTTAGAACGGAAAGGCGTCCACACCGCTACGCCAGATAATCACCCCTACCATATGCCTCCTGCCTCCTAGATTTCGTTGTTTATATCCTTCCTTCTCGTTACCACGGATACCCCTTTTCCATAATTTATTACTGAGAGTTTAAGTGGCAGGCAAGACATCTGCCGATTTAGATGTAAATAGACTTTGATAAAGGGCATCCCTATTAGCCCTAGCTGGCCAACTTATCCACTACCTACCCACTCTCTCTTTCTCATTTCCCTGGAGTTCTCGTTAGACTTTGTCCTTATCGTCATATTTCCTGATCTTCCTTCCCTTTACTAGTATCCGTCAAATTAACATCTCTCCCATGTTTTGTGAACAGCAGCGTAATACAGTACATCCGGCTAGCCGTTAATGTGTGTCATAGAAGCTGACGACAGGCTCAGGCGGCTCCACCCATATTCTCCCAGTAACCCCTCCCAATACCGCCAGGTGCTCACCATCCGTTCCTTTACCCAGTTATCTTACACAATTCTAACTACAGCACTTGTCCGAGAAGGTTCACTAATCCGTGATAGCGAACCCTAACCCTCGTCAAGGGCATATTGAGCACTTGTCCCTGGTATGATAATATCATAAGTATCCGAAAATACCAGTCGTGATTTTTGTGATACGAGTGGATTTTTTTCTTCTTCTTCCATAGGTTGTGCGCACCCCTGCTTCTGGATACTTCCAGTCCGCAACAAGCACGTTCACAATAGAAGCAAATAGTTCAGATAAGTGTTATACCAACAGAAAGGCAAGGGTGGGGTCGGTATGGTTGTGTAGAAGTCTGGAGGAAGTACCGCCGACTGGCGCCTAGGCAGATAAAAATGAAATACCCAAATGACGATATCAGGTCTGCGGAGGAGGTAGGTACAGTAGGCAATTGGTTGTGTGTGTGTATGCTCAAAAAAACTGTAATTTGGGTTTGCTTTTGGTAGAACGGCCGCAATCAAAAAGGTGCAAACAAAAGGTTGGCCAAAGTTCGTCGAGGGCCCAACAGGTTCGTATTATGCATGGGGAACGAGAAATGAAAAAAAGGTAATGAAAAAAACAATTCCCGTTGCGATCGTATTTATGTTCGCCGGCGCGTTCTGGTCTGGTATGATGTCGATGCCCGCTTCATTTGTGAAAAGGTTGGTGTGTATCTTGTCACGGCTTTTGTCTTCATGTCTATAGATAGAATTTGAACACAATATAGATTAGGGCCCGTTTGCCTACAGAGAGCTGTCTAGCGGCTCGAGACGGTTGCGACAGTTAAGGGGAGCTTAATAGTCAGAGGCGTTCAGAGGAGTGGGGGTAAGTACTATAATATATATCCTCCCTCTAGGTAAGAAGGGCCGGTAGACCTTTTGACCGGGTATTACCAATACAGCAGTGAGAGGGGTGGCTGGGGGATCCTAGGCTTGTGTTGGGAATAAGACACTATTAGTGTTTTCTTGGGCATTAGTGTTTGTAAGGGGGGCCTAACTTAGCCTAGGTACGCTGGTGGCCCCTGAGGAGATTAGTTAGCTAGCAGTTGTGGGATCGTGAGTTTGTCTGTCGTTTTGCGCCCATATTCACCCTCCCGATCTGGGATGGAGGGCGGGGAAGGGAAATTGGTTGTACACAAAGTAAGTGAGTGAGCGAGTGAGTGTTGATGAATGAGTGCGTGACGGGAGTGCGTGACTGGGGCGCACGCTGCATGGTACCTTACCCGTAAGAATGGGAATCATAGCAGGTGTAGTAGTATTAACCGTGAGGAGGGAGGGAGGGAGGGAGGGAGGCCCGCATGCCCAGGTTTTGTATGCTATACTAGTATTGGAAGATCAGATTTGCGTTATCATACCTAGTGAATTATCGCATAAAAGTAGCGAGAAACGATTGCCGAACCCTCGACTTGGACTTGAGCATCTGCGAAGAACACCGACACGCTCTGGAGTGGTTTGTGAGGGCCCGGCGGTTAATCGCTACTCAATGGTGTCAATACTGTATGTAGAACATTGCTAACCGGGAGCCCGGGGAACTGAATGGCGACACATCGGGTCCTGACGTGATTCCTGCAGCCCTCCGGTATTTTCCACTACGCCCTACCCATGGCATAAGTTAAGGGGGTGTTTGGCACACCGTGATTTGAGCTCTTCGCTATCTCAAATTGTCATTTGAAATATTCATGATGTTTGGCTGGGCGGCGTTTTCGGAATTAATCATAATTTGGGAAGATCTCATGGTATGTATGATATGTGTGTGTGCGAACATTTAGGGCCACGAAATCTCTGTTTTATACTCTCAAGTATTTTGCCATTATGGTATGATGATACTGTATAATAAATGCCAGTGAGTCTTGAGGTCTTCCTATATAGTTAGCCACAACTTGTGATTTGGAAAATTGAAATTGCAATCACGATTTGCAGAGTGCCTTTTGCAAATCATGATTTCAGGTCATGGCTATCTCAAATCACGGCCTGCCTACCCCCCCGAAGACATTAGAACAAGTAGCACAGGGTTAGGGTTAGGGTTCACTCGAAGCGTTCCAACGGAAAGAATCAATGTTTAAGAAGCGGATGGTAGTTTTATTAAGGCCGTGTTTCCGGGGAAGGGTATTGGCGGTTTGGAGGATGCGGGTTCCATGCATCCCTATCATTGAATGCAAGGCAAATGAATGTGTGCGGGATGCTGCAGGTACAGTATACGAGTACATAATCAGAATGTGCCCCAGAAGGTAGTGGCCTCTCGTTTGGTACAAGTACTGTACTGTGCTGCAGTAAAATCTCCTATAGTCCACTTTCTCCGCTGGACCTCTGATCTCCGTATTCAGAGACGAAAATCCCATGGCAAAGCGTGAGAGTGTTGGGAGTGTTGGATCTCGTTGACTGGTAATTGCAATTCCGGTACCGTAGCCTGTCGAACTGATCCTATCATGTGTCAATTCCTCAATTCCCGCTGATAATCTGATGGGTGGAATACTCGAGCATGGGACTTTGCGGCACAGCGCAGAAAAGAGCAGATAGACCGCCTTATGCACCGTTAAGTGATCATCTGTTTGTTGGGTTCTGAGCCGCGAAAGGGTCCGTGCGTACAGTACTCTGTGGAAAAAAAGCTTCAAGTCCAAGCACTCCCGGAGGTGCGATGCCTTACACCCGTTTCATTTTCGTTTTCATTTTTATTTTTCCAGTGAAACGGGATATGATATGATACACTGTTTGATGGTCGAAGAGATTCTTCCTTCGGAATTATTATCTCTTCAAAAGAAAAAGGAAAGAAAAAAAAAGTTCACTCTAGATTGAATTTCCCTACGGGTCCGTTTCATGTAAATCGTTGGTGGTTTGTCGGTCTCGAGACTTTGCCTTTCGTGTTTACTGCAGGGGCAAGAGGAAGGAAAGAGGACTGAAGAAGACGGGGAAACGAGTGATGACGCCGGGGCCTTCTAGCGGAGGAAGAACAAAAAGCAGCAAGCTTGCTTCTGCTTCTGATCCAACTTTTCCACGAGGATACCACGAGTTTCCCTCAACACTCCCCGTCATCCCATTCCCATCTCATCCCCACTTACAGACATATCACCCCCGTTTGCACAGGGTACAGCTCGTACTGGAGGAGGATACCGGGTGCACCGCTTTCGTTACTGCCGCTCTACATACAGCACATATCGGCTTGATCGTGCATGGAACCGTACTGAGTAACAGATCGGTACTCCTGGTGCAATTTCGTGGCCTTTTTCCCTGTCTGCGGGAGTGAGCGAAACGTGTGGCTCGTTGCTTTGGGAGCATCAGTGGGTGCCCGAGTAGAGAATATTTGCGAACGGAAAGAGAGAGATAGACCAGAAGAGAAAGGAGGTCAGAAGGCAGGAGTAAGGCGGGGGGCTTCACGAGCATTCTACTCCAATCGATTGGACCGTTGCACCAAGTCAACTCGACCACACTTTTCCTCTTTGCCTCCGTCCGGCCTGTTCTGGTCGTCTAGTGCCCAAAGGATTTCAGGCAAGCACTGCACGAGCACACAAAACCTTCCCCCTTCTGCTGAGACTTTCGCTTGTTCTAGGATTCTCTGCATCCACTCCAGCACCCAAAATCCAAATTCGACTGGATTGATAACCAGGAGTTGCATCCACCCATCTCATCACCAACCAATAATATCGATCTACCTCCTAATTCTTCGTCCGAAACGAGGAATTAGAGAATTAAAAAAATAACCAGAGAAAGAAAGAGGCTAGCTTCTGGAGCAAGGAATAGGCCTACCATACCACCCCTGACAAGCGGTATAAACAAGACATGACTGCTCCATCGACTCCCTTGAAACGCCTTGGTCTGGCTCGTCCCCGCCCATCTCTCGCAAACACTCCCGCTTTCTCAGCCAGCAACAGCAATAGAGAAGCGACAATTCCAAATAATCTACCCTCGCTTGAAAAGTCTCCCCTCCTCTCACCAAGTACAATGCTGGCCCGAAAAGCTTCCCTCAACCAGCTTACCCAGAACTCGCTGGCATCTATCCCTGACGGTACGGTGGGCTATGGATTAGGGAGCCCTACAAGATCCACCCGAGATGACTACCGGGGTCGATCAACCCCCATCGGAGCTGACGTCGAGGTCGGTGACGCCGTTAATACTCCTGGTGGAATGCATGGAACTGTCAAATTTATCGGGAATGTCAAAGGAAAGGCAGGAATATTTGTTGGAGTAGAGCTGGATACGGACATGTCTGGAAGGGGCAAGAATGACGGCGCAGTCGACGGGTGGGTGCTTCTCATCGTTCTTTCTTCCTTATTTGTTTGTTTTCGTATTCGTTGTGGGCAGCGAGGCTCTGAATTAAAACTTGTTTTAAGTACCGTTGGAGGCATGCACTCTGGCCACCTTTTGTTCAGAGCTTGTTTCCCTTGGAAGACCATCGTTTGCCCGAGCAATTCGTTTTTAAGCTCTATTTTTCTCCCTTTTTTTTTGCTGCCAGGATGAAGTGATCAAGGCCGCCTATGGGATCAACTAACGCGACCCATGAGAATAGAGTTCGTTACTTTACTACCACTCAACCAAACTCTGGTATCTTCGTCCCACTAGCGCGAGCTACCAAACGGCATTCAGCCTCATCCTCAAATCCTCCACCGACGCCTACACTTTTGAGCCTCCCTTCCCCTATAGGACCTTCACAGTTGACACCTCCGACTCCTTCAAGAAATCGCTCCGAGTCTCCTGCACATCGCTTCGCAAATGGGATTGGGAAAGCTCCAACTACCCGGCCAGCATTACCGAGACCTGAGAGTCCTATGCGAAGGGGGACCCCTGGCCCTGGCTCAAGACCTGGCTTACATCCACCGGTAACACCTAGAAATGTTTCTTCAGCTGCTGGAGGCCGATTTGGCGCTCCTAGTCCTACACCAGGGAAATTGGGTTACAATGGCCGAACAAGAGCCAGCAGTATTGCTTCAACCGCAGATGGAAGGCCGGGCACATCGGGAGGCGGTGCTCCCCCGCCAAGGTTTGCGCAAACACCTAGTGCACGTGCTCCATATTCGTTGGGATCAAAGCAGCCCAAGAGCACGGGATTGAGTCAGGCGATGAGGGCAGGGAGCTCAATGGGTATGAGAAGCATTAGTTCCCTCGGTCGACATATGGGGGAGCACCAGGAGATATCACCAATAGACTCGGGAATCGGCATGAGCAGGGCGGATGATTTGGATAATTCGGGGGCCACCTCGATACTAGAATCCAAGCTAGCGGAGAAGGACGAACAGCTAAAGGAGCAAGCGACAGCATTACTGGAGATGGAAGCATCATTAACGGAATTGCAATCTCTCGTTCAGAATGCCTCCTCCCCGCAGATGTCGCATTTTGCTTCTCCGGCTGTCCCTACTAGGTCGGGTTCCTTTGAGGATGCAGATGCTATTCAACTGAGGGCTTTGCTTCGGGAAAAGAACGAAAAGATTCAGCTTCTTACGGCGGAGTTTGATGCACATAGAGCAGACTTTAGATCCACAATTGATACTCTAGAACTCGCCAGCACGGAGACGGAGAGGGTATATGAGAAACGAGTAGATGACCTTACGGCAGAGATTCGGGACCTACAGGATAGAAATGACGATGTGGAGAGTGTGGCACGCCAGTTGAAGCAATTAGAAGAATTGGTTGCGGAGCTAGAGGAGGGGCTAGAGGATGCCAGACGGGGAGAGGCAGAGGCTCGGGGAGAGGTGGAATTCCTAAGAGGGGAGGTGGAGAGGAGCAGAGAAGAGCTCCGAAGAGAGAAAGAAAAGAATGCTGCTGCCGTGGCGAATGCTGCTGTTGGGAAGATGATGCGCGGTGGCTCTAATAACGATGAAGTCGAGAAGAGGGATGATGAGATTAGGGGTTTGAAGGCCATTATTCACTCCCTGAGCCGGGATACGATACCCGCTGATGATGCTGCGAATGGTGATCCACGCCTTGACGGAATCGGTGCGGCAAGGAAGTTAGGGAACAACGGAGAGGTAGAGGAGCTGGCCAAGGAGCGCATGTCGCGAGAGAAGTTGGCGAAGGAGGTTGGGGAATTGGAGTCATTGATTGAAAGACGCGCTGCTAGGGAGGAGGAACTTGAGAAAGAGATTGAGCTTCTCAAGAAACGCAAGGAAACCCGTAGTAGCATTACCAATGGCGCTGAGAAAACCGTCACTGGTTGGGCTGGACGGGAGCGGAGAGATAGCGGTAGAGACTCCCGGGCAACCGTCGGGAGTTGGAGAGGCAAACACCAGCAGACATCCTCTGCAGCATCCTCTTTGCTGCAACAGTCTGCTCCTCCACCTGAACCTTCCCCCCTCGCCGATGATCTCAGCGTGACTGGTAGCGGGGGCCTCACTCCCATCACTGCCGAGGATTCCGAATCTGCCGACGGTAGCGTTCTTTGGTGCGAGATCTGTGAGACCGCGGGCCACGACATCCTCACTTGTACCAACATGTTCGGCTCCGCAGCTGGAGGTCCGGCATCTGCTGGACCAGAGGGAGAGAAAACTGCTGCTGCCGCCGCTGCTGAGGAAGCCGAAGGAGATGAAAGGTCCCTGCATGTAACATCGCCGATCATGGAGCGGGGTGCTAGCTCTAGCTCTGCGTTCCCTGAATCCTCGACAGATGACGATGCGGACTTCAAGAGTGCTATCTCGGAAAAAAAGAAGAGTGTTCATCTCCCGCCTCCACCGCCTATGGTGGAGGATAGCTTTGGACCTGTGGCCGGAAAGGAAACTGGTGTCATTAATATGAACAAGTGGTGTGCTTTGTGCGAGAGAGATGGCCATGAAAGCTTTGACTGCCCTCTCGATACTGACTTCTAAGTTTACGATGAGACTACCACTGCCTTACACTATGAATGCTTGTGATTGCTGTCCTTTAATCATTCATGCATTGTTCCTTTTCGTTGAGAATATCATTGGGAGTTTGTTTCCATTTCTTTTTCCCCGTCTTTTCTCTCTTCTAACATTACCTTCAAATTAACATGCCGGTCCACCATGCCTTATGGATTCGTAGTTGATACGTGTAATTTGTTACGGATGCCTGAGTTCAACATTTCTTGTAACTTTTTCCCCTCTCTTTTTTTTCACCCTTTTTCTCTACTATTTTATCATAGTACTTTCCTTTTCTTTCGCTCTCGGATGGCTCAATAGGCAATGTTTAATTTGATGAATCTAGGGGTGGCACGTAGGAAATACTTTAAAAGGGGCAGCTATAAGTCTGTTGATTGCAAATGTTTGTGAAGTGGGTTTTTTCTTTGTTCGGCAGCATATCATATCATAGCGGTAGTCTGAGCTTTTCTTTCTTTTTTTTATCTTAGAGGTGAAGGGTAAATGGGTTAATGGAGTAGGAGGAGAAAATATATCTTATCATAGTTTCCTATATTATGAAAGATGCAAGGCGTTTTCCCTTTTTGTTCCCTTTTCCCTTCGGGGTATGGTGGTATTGTTACGTTAGACTTAGGGTATAATATATTATGATATCGGGCAATGGAGAAATAGATAGAGCCTGGTTAGATTTTGATCTTTTATGTATTTCAGTTTAAGTTAAGTTAGGTCGAGGGTCAAGGAGGCGTACTGGCCTGATCTATAATATTATTATTATCATAATAATATTATTATACTAGGATCTGCCGAGATGCCCGGTAACAACAACGTCGGCAACCCTGCACCTTTTTTTTTACCATGATACAGGTACAAGCATGATGAATGTGATTTTCACCCCGCTCCCGGCTTCCCCATTTCCCGTCCCATCGCCTCCTGCTATTAAGAAGCCACCAACACCACCACCGCTTGGACAAAATACACCACAGTGAAGATGGCAGAAACTTTCGTGCCATTGAGCAACGACCTTATTCTTCGGGCCGCCAGAGGTGGGGCCCCCAATTCTTCCATCATACAAATTCTCCAAAGAACTAACCAACGCAAAACAGGTGAACCCGTCGAACGGCCCCCAATATGGGTAATGCGTCAAGGTCCTCTTCTCTTCTATCCTCTCTTCTCCTCCCCCCCCCCAAATAATAATAATAATAATAATCCAAGCTAACATAACCCAGCCGGCCGCTACCTCCCGGAGTACAACCAAGCGAAAGGAGGCCGCGACTTCTTCTCGGTATGCCGTGACCCGGAGCTCGCGAGCACAATAACCCTACAACCAATCCTCCGCTACGCAAACCTAATCGACGCAGCCATAATCTTCTCCGACATCCTCGTGATCCCGCAAGCAATGGGGATGACCGTGGAAATGCTCGAGGTGAAGGGGCCCCACTTCCCCAACCCGCTGCGCAAGCCGGAAGACCTCTCGCAGCTCAAGCCGGAAGTGGACGTCGGCGCAGAGCTCGCCTACGTCTTCGACGCCATCCGCCTGACACGGCGAAAGCTCGCGGGCCGGGTCCCGCTGATCGGCTTCGTCGGCGCGCCGTGGACCCTCATGAGCTACATGGTCGAGGGCGGGGGCAGCAAAACCTTCACCTTCGTCAAGACCTGGATCTTCAAGCACCCCTCCGCCACGCACGCCCTGCTGGCCCGGATCACGGACGTCTGCGTCGAATTCCTGGCGCGGCAGGTCCTGGCGGGCGCGCAGATGCTGCAGGTCTTCGACTCGTGGGCCGGCGAGTTGTCGCCGCACGACTTCCGCGCGTTCGCGCTCCCCTACATACGTCGGATATCCGCGCGCCTCCCCGCCCGCATTAGGGAACTTGGGGGCGGCGAGCCCGTCCCCATGACCATATTTGCCAAGGGCGCTTGGTACGCTCTCGACGAGCTGTGCGAGTCCGGCTACCAGGTCGTCGGCCTCGACTGGACGCATGATCCTGAAAGTGCTGTCGCCGTTGCTAACGGCCGTGTCACGCTGCAGGGGAATATGGACCCCAATGTTTTGTATGGCGGCCGTGAGGCAATCACCCAGGCCGTTGAGAGGATTGCAAAGGGCTTTGGCGGCGGGAGGAAGGGTTGGATCGTCAATCTCGGGCATGGCATCACGCCGCTTGTCGACCCGGAGGATTTGAAGTGGTTCTTTGAGGAAACCAGGAGAGTTACTGGAGCCAGCGAGTAAAATCTCTACGGGGGGATAATTAAAAAAGATAAATTTTCGAGGAACATGGAAGGTGTGGGGGCGGGGGTTTCAAAGGGTTTTTTTTGTTTCTTTTTTTGTTTCCTTTTTATTACCGTTTATCCCACCCTATTCTATTCCACCGTACTCTACTCTTGATATAATATAGTATGATATTGCTTGCGTAGTAGAAAGGAAGAGAGAGAAGTGAAGCCAATAGAGCCTTAGATCAGGCAACCACCACTCATGCTCAGTCTCCAGGGAAATCATAGTGCCGCTAGCCCCGCTCGTAATTTTCCGACAGTTTGTGAACCCGGCTATGATAGCACAGGTACCGACCGGTATTGCATGTCAGCAAAATCCTGAGGCTCCGGCAGATGTTCTTTTTTTCTTTTTTCTTTTTTTTTCCCGCATGCAAATGGCAGCTATGATATGATATATTCACAAAACGTCAGAACTGGAAACCTAAATTACCGTGAATCTACTGGTAAGTCAGAGGCGAAAACAAAACGTGAACGGTTTTCCCCCCAATCCAAGACTTTAATCTACAGTGGAGTGCGAGTACGGTACAAATAGGCACTCTCGATCATTTCACATTGCGCATCCGGCACTTCCCGTTGGTGCTAACCCCATCCATCTAGGCCATACCGGTACCATCAAATCATATTGATCGTAGCCGATGGCAGGAAACTCGCCAATCATAATACTGGTTTCCTTCTCGGACCCACTCCACACCCACGCGCAGGAAACGAAAAATGAAAAAAAGAAAGGAAGGGAAAAAAAAGGAAAGGGAAAAAAAAAAGAACACTCCGCTTTGTTGAAAATTACCCGTACAGTTAGTGGGTCCCTAGGGCCACTGGCATCACAACATATCTCGTGCCCCACCACAGACTCCACTTCCACCTTCAGCTCCACCATTCATCCCCTCCGCTTTCAAGCCGTACGATACCACATATCAATACCCGACCACGCCACGTACGTTGCAGCCGCGACAAGCGGCCCCACCCATCCACACCCAATTTCCTAAATCCCCCCTCCCATGGAGGACGTGTCAGGATCCACATATAACGAGTGAGATCCTATGAACGCCTTATTCTCCGAGGACCCACCTACCTACCGTACCCTTGATTGTCCCCAGGGAATGCCAGCAGCACTCCTCTTTCTCACCCGATCACTACCGCCACCATGGCCCACCCAGCTCCCACACTTGCCGACTAGCCCAGTGTCCGCTCCAGCGTTCTTCAGCAGCCTGACAATGCCCATGCGGCCGGAGCGTGTGGCCCAATGGAGTGGGGTGCTCCCCGTATTATCCCTTGAATTTACAGCTGCGGCAGGCGAGCGCCTGAGCAATAAGTCGACCAATTCCGGTCTCGTGTATGTAGCGGCGTAGTGCAGTGGTGTTTCCCCCGCTCTTGTGCGAATATTTGGATCCGCACCCGCAGAGAGGAGGAGATGCGGGATTTCGGGTGTCGTGTAGTGGATTGCGGAGAGGTGGAGGGGTGTGCGGCCGTTATGGTCCTGCACGTTGATCACCCCGTTTCTGTCACCGCAGCCGGCCGGAGCGTTGGTCATGGTGGTGGTAGTGATAGTGGAGGAGTGTGAGGGGGCGTGGTTTAGGAGAAGTTTGATTGTGGGGAGGTTGTTCCAAGACACGGATAATGCTAACGGAGTGGTTCCAGAAAAGTCTTGGAGGGTAGGGTCCGCATTGTGAGATAGTAGGAATTGGCACATCCTCGAAGAGCGAAGAGTAGCGGCGATGTGCAAGGTTGTTTCCCCAAATGTGCTACGGGAGTTGAGGGTCAGCGATGTGTCTTCCAGGAGGGCTTTGATGGCGGGGTAGTTTTCTGAATGGACGGCTTGGTGCAATGATGTCCAGCCATGGAGAGAATCCTTTAGGTTGGCGTTAGCACCTTTTGAGAGGAGGGTTTTAAGGAGGGTTGTGTTTCCACTGATGATGGCGTGGTGGGCGGTCGTTGCGCAGGTGTAGGTGAGGTTGTGGTTTATTATTAGGTTGGGGCCTTTTTGTAGAATGTAAGTTATTACACTATCGTGGCCTTGAAGTCAGTGATCTAAAGTTAAACACATTGAGATATCCCCGTGGCGGGAGAGATATAAATACCTGTCTAAAGGTCCGTAGAGAGGGCTTCCATCCTCCTCCCGAATGCTAAAACCCCGCCCATTCCTCAACAGATATCGCACCATCTTCTCATCTCTGTTGGCGGCCGCTAGAGATAGTGCTAAAACCGCATGCCTCTCACTGCAAGCATGTTGCAATAACAATTCCTCAGCCAGGTCGAAGAATAACCGGCTCGTCTGGGCGAACGCACTTAAAGAGGAAGCCGGCAAGTTCCGTGTAACTAAGAGGAGTACTTCATTTGGACATTGTAACAGCGACATCGCTTAAAAAAAAACAAGACTGCAAAATGAAGCTCCAATGAAATCTATCGTGAATCGAATATCGGTCGTACTCTAGCAGGTAGAAAAAAAACACCGGGTTGAGAGGAGCACCAGGGCAGGCGGCAGATTTTATATACCTACTATCAAAGTCAGTCATCCAGCATGCTACAGACCCACCATCCTCAATCTAAAAAAAAGGCGCACGGCCAGTCTAACAGAAGGGAGGGAAGGGGGGGAGGGAATGACGCTCATACCAATCCGACGGGTCCTATAAATTTTTGGGTTTTCTTCTGCGTAAGGCTAGCGTGCCCCACCCGACTTTGGGGAAGCCAGATAGTTCCGATAGGAAGAAAAAGAAAAGAAAAGGGAAAAAATTCAATACTGTCTCCATCGCCCCACTCCTCTTGTCCGTGCAAGGAGTTTGTTTGTTTGGTTTCCGCCTCCCTCTTACGGCATGTATGTCTCACCTGCTGGAACGGGAACACCAAATATAGAGTTTTAGAGCAGGTGAGCTTGCCTCTGTTGCCTCTCAACTTCGAGTGATTATGCGTGATTGGTCGTGGAGAGGTGTCTTCCCTCCTGATGTTTGATGTACTGGACGCGGATTGTGGAGGAGGAGGGGGACCTTAGAAAGCGGGTTCTGGGAATTGAGATTGGGAGTTTTATCTGTCTCTGTGAAACGGCTTGATTATATGAGGTGCCTATTGAATGCATCACATGTTAGTTTTGTCCTCGCCCCATAGATGTGAAGATAAAGCTCGTGATGCGTCATCTAGGGTTTCCCTTTTTTTCTTACCTTTGTGGTGAGAAAGAGGGACATAGGGATGCGTGTGATAAGGGGGAGGTATCCACGGGCTGCCGGAGGGGTGCAGGAGCGAAGTGTATTTCTTCAGGGACAGAATATCCGAGCGGGTCTGGGTATGGGAATGTGTGGGATTTGTAGATCATATGCGTGTAACCTGCCTGTATTTGCACTCAATTGAATTAGAGATCATAAAAACGTCGAATCAGCGAAGATCTTAGAACTCAGCTTATGGAGCCTCTTCCCTGAACTCCATGCCATTATATTTTCCTATGATCATAAAAAAAGTACTACAACCCGGATCCTGTCAAATGCTTATTGCACCTACATCATGTATGTATGCATCTTCCCTGTTCCCTACACCAACAGCATATCAACCGATAAACACTCCATTGCCGCCAAAAACAACAAAGCATAAAAACCCATTTTAAATCCACCCTCTTGCACTCCCACTCCTCCTTCTCTTCCTCCTCCATCCATACAGCGCCCTTCACAAGCACCTACATGCGACCCACCCGGCTCTTATACCCTTCAATCCTCTCCAGTAAATCCAACATAAGCCCTGCACACCCACGTATATCCAAAACCAAGATCACATGCCAAATGAGAAAAATGGGTCCGGGTCACAACCGGACACCTGTCCGTACCCAACATAATAACAAATCACATACATTCCGCTTCCTCCTCTCCGGTCCAATGAAACCGTAGTAATATCGAATGCCCCCCGAAGCCAGCCGTCCTCCAACCCGGCTCGTGGGAAGGGAAGGGAAGGGCCCTTGTGTGGATTATGGAAACGCACCAGGGGATTCACGACCATTAGCACGTAACTTCGACCGCTTAACAAGAACTGTTATCGTTTTGCTAAAGTCATTAAAATTGACGTAGGCTATCGCAAGCTTCGTTATTGAGAGCTATGTGTTTTAGAACGAATGAGTAGTGCTCGTACGCAGAGAGAAAGGAGATACCCTATCGAGGGTGCGATTTCTCGCAGAGGAGAGCTCATGCTTAGTATTTGGACGGGGGGGACGAATCTGTGTGACGTAGTGTGATATAATCGCGGAGGTTTCCGGGTTTTGGCTATGTAGATCTCGAATGGCCAGATTTCGTATAATCGATTGCCGTGCTTTCTCAGGCAGGCACTGGCCTGTGCATGCTTTTTCCGGTTTCGCTTGTGGCTCAGAGTCGGCTTGTGGGGAATGGAGTTCTAAGTCTGACATGGGTGAGAAGAAAAGAGACTTAGAGTTAGGTAAGGGCTAGCAAAAATCCCTGTGGGCGGGAGGAAAGAGAAAGAGAGGCTGGGAGCTGCCTCCTTTAGGCTGTGCCCGGAGATATCGAGATATCATAGTACATACTGTACTCAGGCCCGGTTTGGTGCGTAAGAAAAATGGCATTTCTCCGACTTTTATGGCATTTTTTGTTGTATTATAAATGAAATATTGCAAAATTGAGCCTTGGTGATTATAGTTCAACTTACAGGCCTCCTACCGTACTTTTCATTTCGTTACAATAGCAAGCATGGCAGCTACTATCTGGTTATGGGGTTTTATATATAATACCTATAATATTGGTCGAAAATGTTTGAGTTTTGGCAAAAACCAAGTTTTTAGGGAAAATGGCATTTTTCATATGGGGGCTTGCCAAACAGGGCTTAAATATAATAATATAATTGTATAAATCAGCGATAAACGCTCAATGATCAATGTAAGGGGTGTGATATGCTATGATAATAAGTCTAAGGACTCGAAAAGGCCTTGCCTGAGGGTAGAGGGTTTGCTTCTCTACAGTATTCTCCTCCCTAGTTGAGGCTCTCCCAATGTCATCGCCAAGGGTATCTTCATAGGTGATCACTCTGTCCTGTGCGATTGAAACCCTCAACCGCTTACGCAAACCACAAACCACACACAAAGCTCCTCTTTAGCACATATCATATCTCAGAACTAGCCCCCTCTATCTCATCTCTCCCAGGCCACTTGCCACCTTCCTCATCTCCTTTCTCCTTCTCCTCCTCCTCCCCCACCACCTTCCCACAACCACCAAAAACTAACCAACACAACACAAAGCACAAGCAAGACAAACACCAATCCCCTTATATCCACGAAAGGCAATTGCTACAAACATGTCAGACCAACAATTTTTTACCACTAGCGGTACCACCCCACCACAGTCGGTGACCCCACCAACCACTACTACGACCGCCGAATCTCCAGCCATCACCCCCCTCTCGCCAACCCCACTGTCAACCCTCTCCGGAGCATTCACAGCCCTAGAGCTCGAAGTAGCTCATCACGAAAACATCCTCTACAACATTCAAACAACCCTCACTACCCTCCTCCCTGTGACCCAACAAACAACCCTGAATATCCTCAGCTCTATTGAAAACGCAGCGGAAGACCTCTGGTCGCTGAAACAGCAATATGAACGTGCGAACGTCGCACTCCTACGTCTTCGTTTAGACGACCTTCGCCAGAAAGGCAACAGCGACAGCAATGGCGGGCATGACAATAACGACGAGGAGTTGGACCAGATGAAGAAGGTAGCCGAGATGATTTCCAAGAGTTTGAGATGGGCCGAGGAGTTCCGGATGGAGCTCGGTAGAAGGACCGACGCTGTTTACTTTGCTGCTGGGGACTTGGAAGGGATCGAAGTTGGGGACGGAGACGGGGAGTTGGAGGTTGTTAGGGGCGGGAGAGGTGGATTGGGGGTTGTTTGTGTGGATGGAGCGACTACGGTGGAGGGGCTTGTTGGGTGCTTATTGGATGGTGGGAGAAGTGATGGGATAGTAGATAGCTGGGATGTAGATGAGACTTTGTGGGATACCGGAGAGAACACTGCCAATATGATCTAGCCGGACTCGCGGCAGTACTCGAGTAGGTGGGGGTTATGGGAGAACTAGGCTAGAACTAGACCACACATTTTTATAATCTTCCCTCCCACCTCCCTTCCCTTTTTTTCCTCTCAACAAATTATACGGTTTAATATCAGCGAGCTCAAGCTCCACTTTCTAGACTATTTTTTTAACAGCTTTATGAAAGTAATAACAGCAATAACAATAATAGTAATAGTAATAGCTAACAGAGCTATAGCTTAAAATATAATCAATAAAAGTTCCCAGGCCCACTCCATCAATAATTTCTCCAACAAACCCGTGGACTGGTAAGAATCACGTATCCTCACTCGATACCCGCACCACCAGCACTCCTAACAAAGCCCATATTCAGCCCACCCCTCCCCCTGACTCTGCCCATCCGGCGGTAGATCCAGGGGAAACGGCCCTCATCAGTAGCACTCTACAGCACTCCAGCAGCGCCCAAACCACCAACACCCGATACAGACCGTCCCCCCCCCCCAAGAGATCCACCCTTCGTAACCGGAAGATGAGCCAGATCACTCCGACCGACACTCCCCACCGAAGATCGGTACATACTCCAAATCACCGGAAAGTCACCTGTTGGGCCCTCTCTCTTCCTATCATACCTCCCTAAGTTACCTACCCATCTCACTACCCGCGCCCTCAGACTAATCGGACCTATTGCGCACTTCTCTACCTCTTACTTTACCACCGAGGACCCTGCTCGGCACGTCACCATATCAAAAACAAAAAAGACATTTTCCCCGAGAAAAACTTGCCCTCTGCTAAAACTCTTGCCCCCGTTTGACCGACAGAGATGAAAGGATTCATATCCGGATGGTATAATAGCTACCACTCTGACCGTTGTGTGATAGTGAAAAGAAGGGGGGGGGGGATCTAGTGTTATCATACCAGAGGTATTAAAGAATCGAAAGGGTGGGATGCTGCGATGTTTTATTTGGACAAAAGATGCTAGATATAGGAACTAAGTCCTACTATTCACCCTCCAACCACTCTGACTCTGTCTCCGGGGACTTATATGTACTTGCTTGTGTGTGCCACTCCTACCCGGCAAACGTCCAGCTAGTCTACAGACAACGGGGTCTGAATGAAGAATCTTCCGGTAGGTCGGATATGAAAGTGCCAGCAGCGAGTACTATGCGTGCAGGGCGTACATTCACCCCGATGGAGCAGGAAAAAAACTCGGGTGTAATATATCTGTCTATCTGCCCAGTTCACAGTGCGCGGAGAAGAGTAACAAAGGCTGATAATTTTTCACTCGTGTCCTCTACCCCCCCCCCCCCCCTCTCTCTCTGCCGCTCACTTCTCCCATTTGTGGAGCTCCGAACAAGCACACCGAGATCCGTGCTCTAGTCCAGTCTACCGCTCCACAAGATATGGTTTCCCCCCCCCCCGCCCCTTCCCTTTCGGAGGGTCTTCACCACCAACCACGCTACGCTACGCAAACAAGACAAGACCGCTCTCTCTCTCTCTCTCAATCAAGGAGAAAGAAAAAAGCCAAAGAGAAGAACGGGCAGAAAGCAGGGGCACCGCCGCACAAGTTGAAGCAAACATATCATAATAATATCATAAGGAAATCATCCGAGTGCAGGAATGATGCATAAATGGCAAACACACCCATGCCACTCCCTATTACCGGGTTGCGCAACATGGCGCGGTAGGAGTTATCCAGAGGCCAACGGAACGGTGAATCGGAGCCGCATTGGATCCGCATTGCGACAAGGTCACTGTAACTTGTGGGGGGTTGCTGTTTTGTGTTGGCTATGGTGGAGTTTGATATGGCGCTGATAGGGGTATATTTGGTGTTTTGCGGTTTCGGAGTGTGGTGGTGGTGGGGATTGGCGCTGGGGGTATGATATGATAAGTTATATGCGGAGGGGGGTGGGGAGAAGCGAGTGAGATTTCGTGCTTGAAAGGTGGGTACTAGATAGGTTGGAAGGTTGCTTGGATGGGGAGGGCAATTTTACGCGGGTAGATAGGTTATGAGAGTAAAGTATAATGCAGGGGCGGGGGTGGGACGTATGTATGTATGTATGATTGGTGCTCAGGTTCAAGTTCCCCCCTGTCTATCTGTTTCAACGGCTCTTAGGAGCTCTCGCTTGCTCCCCCGAATTACAGGAAATAAATCAATATCGAAGAGGGGGGGGCGAAATATAGCACAATCTATTTGACATTACGACAAGCATATCCAAAACTAGTGCCTGAATCCACTCACCCCTTCCTAAACAAACGGAAACGAGCAAAGTACAACTTCAAGGAAGTTCCTTCACCTCTGTCAATTTCCCGTGCTCGCCCTTCCACCCATCACCTCTTCCACCCCGCGCCTTACTCGAGAACTTTCCCTTCAGGCCAAACACCTTCTCGCACAGAAACAGTCTCAGCCAGATGATCAGCCAGATGATCACAAACACCACACAGACAGCTACAAGAATGCCAAAGACATACGCGGCAACGGTGCCGGAACCCTTCCTGCCCGGGTCGAGGAAGGAGTAGGTGTAGAAGCCCTTGGTTGCCTTGGTAATGTAGGCGACGCCCAGGTAGCCGGCTAGGATCAGGATTAGGAAGGGAATTTGTATCCATGGCGGGCGCTCGGTGCGGGGGATGAGAATTTCAAAGGCCGCGAAGACCGAGTTTAGGGCATGAAAGGATATCTAGGGGGGGGGGGTTAGTTTGGTTGGCTGGTAGGGAAGGAGGAGAGGGGAGGAGGAGGAGGGGATTACGTTGCTCCATGCTGAATATCTGGTAATAAATGGGTTCTCATCAGGTGCCAGGATGACCCAGTATACCACCGTTCTAAAAAAAACACAAAACGTAGTCAGCGTGCATCCTCTTCTTCTTCATTCTTTCTCCGATTCCCCCACAAATTACTCCCCGCATGGGTATTCCCCGATCGCCCCCATCCACCCATCCATCCACTCGCCCATATCCCCTCCCAAAGAGGAACTGAGTGGGTATTGGCCAAAAAAAAAAGATTAATAGAGCCACTACTCACACCAAAAGCGGAAATGTAATAATAGTAGTATATAGCAAACTATGCAAAAACTGCAACACCTTAGGCCATCTCTCCAACGGAGCCCTCCCACTAAACGCATAAACAAGCGTGTGCACCGCCGCGACAGCAAAATAGCAACCAAGCCCCCAGTACGTCAAGTTTGTAAAGTACGAAAAGCTATTCCGCGTAGCGTGCGACCCGTCGATCACGGCGGAGCGAGCGATGCGGTAAAATAGCGCGGCGAAGATGTAGCACGCGATCAGCAGCCGGGCACAGGCGAGCACAGCGGGGGAGAGAATGCTAGATGTTTGGAAGCGATTCGTCGGATCGAAGGGGGAGCCCACGCCGAGGAGCTTCATCGTGGTAGCGGTTGAAGGATTCTTCTCCCTGTTTAGACTATCGCTGGTTAGGATTGAGCTGCACTGTTGAGTGGTGATGTCCCGAGGCCAGGAGGTAGGAGACCGGTTGGTTGGTTTTTGCCCGTCGCTCGGGAAGGCAAAATTAAGCTATATGGAAACGAAAGAATGGAAATGTGGGAAAGAGTGAAAAGAAGGGATTTTAAGCTATGGCAGATCCTCCCTCCCCGCACACTGGGGTGTATGGTGGCTCAGCCGGAGTTGACACCGCAGGATGGGGAAAAGTGACATGGGATGCTAATTCAGTACATTTATCCTAGTACTTATATTGGATGGGAGGGAGAGGGCTAAAAGGAGCACAGAATTACTGTAATAGGTGGGAGTCAGTCACTCGGGAGATGAAAACAGCAAAGTGCGCTTTTCAGGGCTGATAGTCACAAGCCACATCTGCAACATCCTCAACCAACGACTGAACCAAAAGGCAAATGCGACTCATTGCTCGCCATTGCTTGGTATGGGGGAGCTCGATTTTATGCCCTTCTGGCCACTGCTGGGAAGGGAAGAGTGTGAGCGCACATTCTTCCGGCTAGGGAGCCAATAATTTGAATAGGTGTTTCCAAGTTACCCATAGACAACAACAGCCTGGCATCAGCAGCAGCGGTATACTTGGCTACATACCGTACCCGTCCCGTACTGTACCGTACGGGTACTAGTACCGGTAGAGTGGACTGTTTGGGGGGTATGATATTTGCTTGCTTTGGAGCTATACGGTACCAGACAGGGCTGAATGTGAGGACCGTAAACGGTTGGGACCCTTTTAACTTTTTCTAATTCAGACCCTCCTGTCTATGGCGCGAGAAGGTGAGGGTGAGTTCGTGGCACCAATCATGGAATTCTCAGTCTCTGTCCTAGAAGCTACAGAATGCGTAAAAGTTGTGAATTTGAGCTGTGGCTTGCATGTGGGAAGGAATTTCATTGAGGGGTGAACTTGCACTTTCCCTCTCCTCCGCCAGCTTCTTGCTTACATAAGATATTTATCGTATATCATATCTCTTGTGGACCTGCCACCCGCAGGCTGAAGGTCCTTCTCGCTCCAATACTTTCCCTTTCTGCGGCTGAAATACCCTGGATGCATGACCGCTTGTGTGAGTGGGGCATGGCCCAAGTAGAGGGTTTAAGTCTGCTGCGTCAATACCAAAGAGTCGGCCATACCATATCAACCTCCATTGCCGGTGGGCATTATTCCGGCCAGCTGGGGGGCAGTCGGTGGAGAGGTGCAGGCCCACCATTCTTGTCCAGGCAAACGGAGCTTGTTTTTCATGTCGCCGTAAAAACTCGAGCACCCAATATTTCGATCGGGTGAACTAATAAAGCAACTAGAGTCGATGATAGATAGGCTAGGACGCTGCGATTGTCGCTCCCAGCGAGGCGTTGTGTGTATTTTGTTTTGTTTCAACCGAGTCTGCAGTGTTTTCCCTCCGTGCATGATAGCAGCACGCTTATCTTCCACCCGAGGACTTGGGCTCCGAACGTGAAAAACCGAAGCCCTAACCTCTCGTCCTGCTTGATTGAAATGGCCGTCACGTGGTGGTACTTGTATTCCAGAAAAAAGGGGGCCGCCTGTATTGACCTGATGGAAAGTTCCCATACCCATGTTTTTTCTGAAACTGTTGCACTCTGCGCGGCTACGGTACCGTATCGGTATTCCATTTCGATAGACATGTCTACCGGTCTTTGTTAGGTACCTTACTGGTACGGTATCGAAGGATGGGAAGGTCAGATTTCTTCGGATATCCCTCCTCCTCCTCCTCCTCCTCTTCTACGGTATCATACCGGTACTATACTTCCACTGAACCCACGGGGAAATATTGTGTCATCACGGTACGGGCTAGCAATCTGTGATTGGATTAGTCCCTTCTCCTGAGCGAAGCATGGCCTACTCTACCCTGCCCGATCTACAAGTACTAGTGCTAGTGCAAGTATGGTAGTATAACCATAAAGCGCAGTCGCCTGGTCAGCCATATCGCTTGTGGAAGTGACAATTGCCAGACGAGGAGAATTGCTGGAATTCTTCAGGGCCCTGTAATATGATTGGCAGAGTCCGACCCGCAAACACTTTATTGCATGAGATGAGATGAGATGAGGTTCTGCATTTTCCGAAATTGGTCCCTTTTTGCTTTTCTCCCTCTCGCGCCATCTTGAGAACCACGGGCGCTACAACCCCTCCCAACTGCTTTCATGCTGTGAGATATGCGACGCGGCCCAAAATCCTTCAATCAAGCCAAAATTAACGGAAAAACTTCCGCTCACTGCCGACACCTTTCTCTGCTTCTCTCCACTCTACCGGTATTTGCCCTGGCTCAGGTACGTATTGGTGCCTTCTTTTTCTTTTCCTATTTTCTTTTCTATGCCTTTGCACACACACCCTCATTTACGAGATTACAGTGTGGTCTTGATCTACAGAGCATGACAGCCTCCCGCAGAGAATGAAACGATGGTTCTAGTTGGGGGCGGATTTATCCTTCCTCTTGGAGTACGGTACGGATCTTTAGGGTGAATCGCGAAATACCGGTACATATGTGGAGAAGGTGGGTATTAAAAGTGACGATACCTTTGCTAAATTCTCACCTTTTGATGGCGGTGAATGCCTGGGGGGAGGACGAGCGAGGAGCCCTGGTTCCTTTTCTTTCTTTCTGAAACGGGGTGCCGGGAGAGGGACCCAAAGAGGATACAGAGTGCACCTGGCGTGCCAGTACACTACTCGAGTAGATTAAGTAACTAATATGGGGGTGAATCAGTTAGCCGCTAATTTACTTATCCCAGTTTTGGACTTCATCCCCTTTACGGGATGGGTACTGTCTGCATACTCGAGTACGGTACTCAAGTATCCAGGAAGAGAAAGGGATACTGGTGGGGTGTTTCTCAGCTAGGTATCAGTGACAGGAATACGGAAAGGTTCGAATCGTTGGTTGAGATCCCACGATGGCTCCCATCTCATTACAGGTGTTTAACATGTTTGCAAGTTGGACCACGGGCTTATACAGTACCCTGCATAGCTCAAATATCAAAACTGGTTCAGGGCCACGGCGAAGGCGTATGATATTGCACGTATGATACTTACTGAAATCGGAGGATTGCACTTGTTCGGGCTTCGGGTGAAGGTAAAAAGTGCAATAAAACGCGTAAAGTAGTCGAGTGCCACCAGCCAATGACCCCAAGTGTAACCTTTATGACGGGGAAGGTCCCTGAACCACTACTCGAGTAATGCTGTCAGGTATGGCACCTAACTGTTTGACTCGTGGAAGAAGGAGAACGCTGGTTGATCATGATGAGAGGCAGGAGGCCAACTGAACAGCGGATGTTACTCTACTGTGCCTATGGCGTACTCGGTAGGATTATTGTACCCTGGAATGCTCTTGCTGCCTCCCTTAAACTTCCCCCTTCCCTCGGTATGATAGTCCATCTCCCTCCATTCCATCTTCTCAGGCTCTCTTGACCACTCAACTTGTGCTTCATTGTACCTGAGCGCATTGCCTTACACCCCTACGCGTATTCTAACCACTTGGTTGGTTGGTTGTTAATCTTTCTTTACTCCTCGTTCCCAAGCCCTAGTCGGTTCACTCTTAACGCTCGTGGTATAATAGTCTACTCCATCATTGAAGGAGTTGCACCCTGTACCGTACTAGTACTGTATGTACTTGTACCCTTAACAGTTGCCGTGGCGAACCTCCTAACGTAGAAGCAGCGCACGAGTGCTGTGCTGGTGCAATACTTCTCCTTCAACCTCCCTTCTCCCTTCTTTACACCCCTCCTTCAGCAAACTACCACCCCTCGTTATTTCTCCCTTTCTCCCTTTCTCCCCTTTTTCTTTTCTCTTTCTCTTTGCCCTAGCAGTCCTCCGCAGTCCTTCCGACCACGGCGCAGGCACCGTTAGATACGCTCTTTTGATCCGACTATCGCGTCTTTCGATGCTTCCGCTATCTGTACTGCTCTGTTCTCACGTTCATTTGCAACTTCAACACCCGTTGTAGCTCCATACCGCTAACTCTCAGCTGGAGTTTGAAGCCTCACCTCGCAGCAAACTGCGCCGAAACTCTCCCCTCTTCTCTTCAAGCTATTCTGCGATGCAGTCGCTCTGTTAATACCTCCTGTTTTGTAAACTTCACGATCTGGCAAAGATCGTACACGCTCGTTAAACCTTGAACAAAGCCAAAATACCCACTGTCAAAAAACAACTTTCGACTTTCATTCTTTTCAGACTTGTCTCTTTTCAATTCTATTTTACCGTCGTTGGGACTCAATTCTTTTCTTGTACATTTTCTAATTTTTCTTTCCTTGGCTCATATCCCCCTCGCTTCCCTTTTTGTGGATTCGGTCCTCCCTCACAAGCTGCGACAAACCCATTTTTGAATCTCGTTCCTTGCAGCAACGGCTATACACACCGCCGAAATGCAGCCTCTCCAGGGCCGTCCTTCTTTACGCAGGGGGGCTCCATCCCCAACCCTCCTAACCGACCACGCCGCTGGCGAGTATACACCACAAGTTTCCCCTCTGGATGATCTAATTAATCGAGGACGAATGCTGCAAAAGCAGATGGGGTCCGAGAGGGCCGGATCAGCTGGGCTAAGCCCACTAACCGTTCACCGCTCTCTGAGGCGGGCAGGAAGCAACCCGGGGACACTGGGGACATTGGGAACTCTAGCGAGGTCTCGTTCGGTGGGGAAGACCCCAGAGGTGGAGAGGGGGGGATGGTGGGGGAATGCCGCCCTGCCTGCCCCTGGTGCTGCTGCTACTACTCCGACTCTAGGGGTCATGGGTGATCGTCAGCTCGCTACGCCAGCTCTTGAAGACAGACCTACGTCTTCTCACCCTCGATTCAGCATGATTTCTGATGCAGCTTCGGATGATGGGAAGTCGGATAGGGATAGTATTATGTCAGGGGCGACAAGCGTTAGGGATAGCAATTTCACATTGATCAGCGGGTTCTTGAATCCCGTTCGTAATCCGCCAAATCTACAACAGATACAGGGACGCCACGAGGTTAAGGAGCAGGATGTGGAGAGGAGTTCTTTAAAGCCGGTGATAGTGGGGCATATTAAGGATGAGAGGCAGCGGAGGGAAGCGGATCGGATGGGACCTGGACCTGGAAGTGTTGGTGCTCGTGGTGGTCTACATGTGGATAATCAGCCTACGGGAGCAACCGCACAACGCCGTGCTCCGGAGGATAGGCAACTTGGGCCACCGAGACCTGAGGGAAGACAGCGAAATCCAGAGGAAAGACAGCGCAATCCAGAGGAAAGACAACGCAATCCAGAGGAAAGGCAACGCAGACCACCGGGCCCACCAGGGCCGGGCGGCAGGCAGAGGGGTCCTGACGGAAGGCAGCATAGCCCGGGCCAGAGGCAACGTGGGCCCGACGGTAGACAGCGTGGCCCGGATGAGAGACAGCGAGGGAGGGGTCAAGATCAACGTGATATGGCTGGTCAGGACAATGCGTCCGCATATGCTAGGTCTAGATCGCAACCCCCACCCCGTAATCGCCGCCCTCCTGGCAGACAACCTTTGGAAGCAGAGCAACAGTTTCCGATGAGAAAAGATTCAAAGGATTTGACAGTTGTGATTCCACCTGGTCCGTCTGGCCCACCCACGCAGCTAGTTCAGCCTAGCCAATCGGCCCGGGCATACATACCTTACAGACAGGACTCTAAATCTTCGCCTTTAGGCTATAGCGCCCCTTCCAGACAAGGTTCTGCGGAATCCGGGAAGTTCCCACCTCCTATTAGACAAGCTTCTGGCGAGAGGTTGTATCCGCATAGAAATGACTCTAGAGGCTCTGATCGCAGGTTTTATCCTCGTAGTCCTCGTAGAGAAGACTCGAATGATTCTGTGACTAAGTATCTACCATACCGGCAAGGCTCTGGTGATGCTGAATTTCAGCGGCCATCGAGGACAGATTCCTTGGAATCAGTGCACAGATCTTACTCGCCCCAACTTGCTCCAAGGACAGCGTCACCCGCCCAGGCACCATTGAGTATTTTCCCCATGATTTCTGATTTCCGAGCAAGCTCCCCCGACTCAATTGGTGCAGAATCCTCTCTTACTTTCGGCCCTCCTTCTGCACCTTTGACTCGCGACCCTTTGATTCCCTACAGTGGAACGGATGGCCATGAAATGACACGTTCCGCGAGCCAGTCTTCCTTTAGGTCTGATGCGCCCTCTGTTTATTCAGTTGGGGGCACCCTACTTCAGAAACCCGCGTTTAATTTTTCTCGGCCTCTCAGCAGCCGTCCTTCTCTTGATTCTGAGCAACCTTCACCATTTCTGGATATTCCACAACGCCTGTCTCCTGAACAATCTCCAATGTTTCCAGGCGAGCAATCCTTGCCAACACCTGTCAGTATCTCTGGGGATCCCACTGAAGACGCCAAGGGTCCGGTTCCTACTTACATTTATTCCAAGTTTGCATTACCTCGTGGTCGAGAGCCTGAACGCAACTCCGTTATCTTCCAAGACGCCGGCGGATATCCTGGCCAAAGTGTCTATCAACAAACACACTCACCCCGCACTGCCGCGAGTTCGACAACTACCGTTGATAGGCCTCCTTCTCCATCTTCACCACCTCGGACTTTCCTCCAACCAGCACCGCCTCCTCGGGACCCGAGGCGTTCCCCACAAACAGGTCCCACACCTTCCCTGTCTCCTCACATCGGGTTTCTTACGCCGACGGTGGAGACTAGAGGACGTTCTGCTGGTGCTACTTCTCCTTGCTCGCCCCGTACTCCCGGTTCTCGCTCCAACAGCTCACAACCTCCATCTGCTACTATGTTGCCTGATGAACATGTACAACTTGGCATCGACCTTCACGAATCCGGCTCTCTCCAAGAGTCCACGTATCATCTACGTCTTGCTGCAAACGCTGGGCACCCAACTGGTATGCTCCTCTTTGCGCTTGCATGTCGCCATGGATGGGGTATGAAAGCGAACCAAAAAGAAGGTGTTATGTGGTTGAAGAAGGTTACAGAGTTAGCGAGTTCTGAGGTTGCAGATGACGAGCAGGCTGGCGGGAGTGTCGACTACATTGAGAAAAAGGGAAGAAGAGCTCAGTTCGCATTGAGCATTTACGAGTTGGGAGTTAGTCATATGAATGGATGGGGGACTGAGAAGGACCAGGGCTTGGCCTTGAGATGCTTCGAGATCGCAGGCAGTATGTTCACCCTTCTCAGGCCATCATATTCAACCATTAGCTGACTAAAATAGAATGGGGAGACCCAGACGCGCTTTCTGAAGCAGGTTTCTGCTACGCCAATAGTGTAGGCTGTAAGAAAGACCTCAAGAAGTCCGCCAAATTCTACCGTATGGCTGAGGCTAAGGGTGTCAATATGGTCGGTAATAGTTGGATTTGGAAGGACAAGTACCTTGATGAAGAGGAGAAGGCCGCAAAGAAGAACCGCGGTAGCGGCAAGAAGAAGTGATTGTCCTCCTATCCTCCTATATCGTTCATTCCCGATAAAATGGGAAAGGTGTTTGAACACTGCAAGCTTCCCCCCCACCTTTTCCCCTTTTCCCCTACGTTCCCCCTGCTCTTAGTTTCTGATTGGTCTCCCTGCATTTCTTTTGTGATACTGACGAGTTTTTTTTTGTTCGTCTGATAACATTTTCCTGACTCCTGTTATTCCTGCCTTTGCTTTACCTCTTCGCCAGTGGCCTTCATTTTTACGTACCGCTAGGTACTTTTATTCTTACCGGTTTGTTTTTTTCCATAACTTGATAACCTGGGTTCTCCGATGTATTTTTACCTTTTGTTCTTTTCTTCAAGCTCTTGGCCAGATGAACATTCTTACACTTTTTCTTCTTTTTGTTATTTTACGCAGATGATGTTCATCCGCTTATTCTTTTTTCAATGGTTTTACACTCTATTGGTTTCTAGTAAATTATTTTTTCGCTCATTTTTCACCACAGCCCCCCGGGATGGAAATAGTTAGTAACTTTGTTTAGCTTCATTTATTTGTTCATTTTTTTTTTGCCGGTTTTGTTGCAAGCGCATTGTGATTTTTTTTGTAGGCGTACCTTGATAATAGACTGGCATGAGGAAGGGGTAGGAGGAGGCAATTCATGTCGAACAAATTGGTTCTTCAGAGGTTGCGTGCTTGTATAGTGAATCTACTTGTACCGTAGTTCTTGGACTGCTCGTATTGGGACGAAGCACTCTAGACCTTCCTCCCCGAGTGACTTTAAATGAAGGTGCTAAGCCGCATCTGATTAGGGTTGCCTACACCTCTTGTAAACCCTTGGCATTTTTTGACATCATTCTTTTATCACAAGAGCTTATAAGTCCTCATCTAACCTTCATTCGTCCGTCCCTATCCTAATTTATCCTATCAATCATATCTACCCCTCCTCCTATATCTCCACCATCGTCGTCACCATCATTGCCTCCGTCACCTCTCCTCCCTATCGCTACCACCACTGACAACAACAAACAAAAATAAATAAGAGAGGAAAAAATGTCTGGAGAACCAACCGACTCCATTAACGAGTTCTTCTACTCCCTAAAAACCTACTCCTTTATCGTCGCCGACGCAATCGATAAGCAAGCCGACTCGCTTGCCGGCACTATCCGCGATACCCTCTCAAAATCTGAATGGATTCCCGAGTCCGCGCGCCCCACACCCAAGCATGTGCCCGTTCCCGAGAGAATGCTCAACGCGGTCGGCGCCGGGAGGGGGGGCGGATGGTGGAATCGGAATAAGTGGACTTTCGCGATGGTTGCAGTTGGTGTTGTGGCGGTTGTGGGGGCTACTGGGTATGGGTATTCGAAGAGGAAGAAGGATAAGAAGAGGAGGAGAGCTAAGAAGGCGGGGAATGGGGGGAGGAGGGAAGTTGTTGGTAATTGATTCTCTTTCTGTGTTTTTGTTTTTTTCCTTGGAATGGGATCGGGATGGCTGATTGTGGGACTATGAGGGTGATGTAGTGATTGCTGGGGGAAGTCCACATGATCCAATTTCCAGAAGTTTGGCTTTGGATTTGGAGAGGAGGGGGTTTATTGTCTATGTTGTCGTCAATAGCATCGAGGATGAACATGTTGTTGCCAATGAAGGCAGGAGCGATATTAAGCCGTTGAATATCGATATTCTTGATGTGCGTTCTCTTGATTTATTGTGATGATGCTCGGCCTGTGCTAACCAATTGAGTTGTGACAGACTGAGAACGCTCAAACGGCCGTGGAAAAATTCGCTACCTACCTATCTACTCCGGTACAAGCCTTCCCGGGAGCTCACCCTCATAATCTCAATCTCGCTGGTGTGATCCTGATCCCAGATTTGACCTACCCAACTGGCCCAGTAGAAACCACCCCAATAGACCTCTGGGCCAATACTTTAAACATCAAAATCCTCTCAACAGTGGTTACGGCAAAATCATTTCTTAGGGTTCTCTGCGACTTTCACTCCCGCCTTCTCTTGCTAACTCCAAACGTCATATCCCCCCTCTCACCGCCTTTCCACGCTCCCGAGACGGTAGCTGTAACGGCTCTCGGTGGCCTCGTGACCTCCCTCCGTCGCGAACTGGCGCCACTAGGCGTCGACGTCTGCCACTTCAAACTCGGAACCTTCGATTGCAGCGCAATGATGGCCCGCCAGCAACAAGACCGCATCAACGCCACCAGAGCAGAAATCCTATCCTGGGCCGCCCCCGCTCGCGTCGCTTATGCAAGGAATTACATTGCGCTGTCCCAAAAGAGCGGGAATAGCGGACCCGCCGGGATCAAGGGGTCTAGTTTGAGGGAGTTGCATCTCGCGGTGTTTGATGCGCTTACAGATGAGAAGCCGAGGAGTGTTTGGAGGGTTGGATGCGGGAGCATGATTTATGAGGTGCTTGGCAAGGCTATGCCGGATGGGCTGGTTTCTTGGATGCTTGGTTCAACGAGAAAGAACGGGAATGGGGGAAGAAAGGAGGAGGGGATGATTATGGGTCTCGGTGGGGTTGGAAGTGCCAGTGGGAGTGCGGGAACTAGTGAGGGAAGCGTGGAGTGGGAGAAAGTTTGATGATGGAGTGGATTCGTGGGATGGGCTAAGTGAGTGTGCGTGGAAGTGCTCGGGTATGGATATGTTCCGTCGAACCAATTCTCTACTTAATCTTTGATGTGGGGGACCTCCCATGTTGATGTGCGCCTTTTTTTCTTCTCTTCTCTTGTTTTTTTTATTTTTAGGATAGTCTACCTAATTAGTTACGGTGGCCTGAAAAGTTGCCATATGAGCTTTTGAGACTGATTCCGTCCGGGTATTGCGGTTTTTGATTTTCCTGTTTATATATTTGAAGCTCAAGTGTTTATCATTTTAACCAGTGGTGTAGCAATAAAATGATTATTAAAAATAGATGCCGCCGTGGGAATGTGAAACTAGTTCTACTGAGCTTCAAAATGGATTGTTGGGATAAACCACAAACCGTGTTGCGTAGACCTAGCCACGAAGCCCTCCACAACATCTCACTCGAGGGCACATCGGAGCACTCAATTCTATTTCCACCCACCCTCCAGGCAAACAGGCGGGCTTAAAGAGGAAAAAAAAATGAAGGGTGTTACCCCATACTATTACGCCCCCTCCACCGAGGACCGTCTTCTTTTCCTCACTCCTGCCTCCTCTCCTTTCTCCAATCTTCCTTCCCCTCCCTTCCATCTTCCTCATCATTAATCACGACTCATCGCCTCCTATCCACAACTTACCCCTAAAAATAATAATACTCGGTTACCTATTCCGCTATGTTTAACATGGGCGTTATGGAATTCTTTACTGCAGGGGTTAATCCCCCGCCGTCTACCCCCCTCCTCCAATCCCCGGTCATTGAACCGCAACGCACTATTACTCCAACCATTTCGGTCTTGGACATCGACGACAATAGTGGCAAAGTCCACCACCACCACTTCGGGATTGCCTCTAAAGATAAAGTCGCCATTGTCACTTATGTTGGTAAGAAGCGGGGCGAATTTCCTCCAGCCCGTGAGATTAGCACTTCTTGGTCTGTCCCACGCAAGGCTGTTGCTGCGTATGCTGTATGTAACTCATAGAGCTCCCTCCTCCGATATTTGTTGCGCTGCTGATTCCAGTCTTGGTGGTAAGGATCTCGTCAATACTGCGATCCAACTCGGCCTTCCTAAGAATTCCAAGTTTACCATCCTTCTTTCCAACGGTTTACAGGTCCACCCTTCGTTCTGGGCCCCCCACGTTGATACCGAGGACGTCATCTACATCCGCTTCTCCCCTGAGCGTCCGGCCTTTTTGATGCTGCCACCGGCTTACACTCCCATCCCTCAACATTCCATCAAAGTCGCGATCGATGGCCTCTGGGCTGATAATTCCGAAGCCAACCCGCAGCGTCTCCTCGTCGTGTGCAAATCCGGCACTCATCTCACTGGTGGGGATATCCACTCCAGGGTTCTCGACGCGGCGAATAGAATTATGACCCAGTGCAGGTATGCTATCGAACCCAAGGGCAAGGCTCTGGCTGGGTTTGAGATGTCTGTTCCCGAGGTTGGGACCATTGATGAGAGGATGGATCTGGACGTGGGTAAGATGGTGGAGGAAGAGGTTGAAATGCAATGCATCGCTATTTGGAACTAGAATTTGGTGGTTTGCTAGCAATTCTCTAGGCTTCTATTTGGCGATTATCAGTGGCTTCTGGGTGGCATTTAAGGTCACTGTTGGAAGCTCGTTTTATTCATGGCTTTTTTTTCATACCCGTCTTTTGTACTTTCTCTTGTCGCCTTTCAAAGGCATCTTGCTGCTTTGCTTTGTGGAGGGGGGAGGATGCTCGGAAGGCAGAGTTCGGATCTCGGATCTCTTCGGGTGTTAGCTACCGTAAGCTTGTTGTAGGCGGATTGCTGCTTTTTTTCCAATGATATCCCTTTTTCTGAAGTATTCGGTATCGGTGTGTCGTGATGTGTTGTGACTTGTGAGTTGGTGGAAATCAAGTGCTGGTGTTCACCCCGTGGACAGTACTACTAGATTGTTAGAGAAATTAGGGAAATTGGATAGGTGTGTTACTTGGTAGGCACTTGAGGTGTACATTAGGGTGATGATATGATGCGGGTGCCTTATCGCAACGCATGCTTGCTGAGAAATTATACCTAGCTCCTAGCCCACTACATCCACCTTTCCGCTCTCCAAAAGTGCATCAAACTCACTCATACACCCTTAAAAACCCACCGCCAAACCTCCCCACCATCCCACTCCTCCCTCGCCCAGCGCACCCCGGCAGCCTCCAACCCCTTCCTAACCCGCCCATCCCCCACCCTCCGACACTCGAACCCCTCCCGCGCCGCAGCCTCCAACGCGAATTGCAAAAGCCCCCGATCCCGGACTTCCACCGCCACCAGAACCAGCGGAAACCTCTTCCCCTCCTTCCCACCACTCCCACCCCGCGCGCAACGCGCCGAGGCAATACACAGAGCCTTGATGGTAAGAATGAGCGGGCGCACAAGGTCCTGCCTGTAGAATGTGTCTGCCGTCACAATCACTTCCACTTCCACTTCCTCTTCCTCTTCCTCACCGCCAAAATCCCAGAGGGATGACGGGGACGGCAGCGACGACGCGGTCCAATCCAGCGCGCGAACGGAGATGGGAGAAGCACCCGCGACGCCGGCCAACAAGTCCGCATTCCGGGAAACGTTCTCGCCGAGGATCGTGCCGGCGATTTGCGCCAGGTCCGTCGCGCAGACGCGGAAGCCGAGGTAGGATAGTATGTGCGAGGTTAGGCCCGTGCCGGCGCCTAGGTCGATTGCGCGACCGCGACCGCGGCTGCGGGGGCGGGGGCGGTGGCTACTGGTATTATTATTATGTTGGTTGTGGTTGTGGCGGGGGAATAGGGCGAGGAGGTGGTAGGCTAGGAGTTGCGAGGAGAGCCAGAGGGTTGTTCCCGTTGAGGCGGGGGTGGTGGGGGATTGGGCCTGGGCTTGGGATTGGGTTAGGGTCAGGATGTGTGGTGTGTTTGGGATTGGGTAGTGGAGGGTGTCGAGGTGTTTTGTTTTGTGGGCGGGGAGGGGGGTGGTGGTGGTGGTGGTGGACATTTGGTGGTGTGCAGTGTGCTGGGTTTATGGTTATGGAATTGCTTGAGGTGTGTTACTATGATAAGTTGGAATAATTTCTATTATCCACCTCGAAGAATCGCTGGAATTGTAAGTGTGCTGTACGAGTACCGGTACTGTACTACCAGCCCCTCCCCTCTCCGCTCCGCTTCGCCATACCGTTTTAGTACCCCCATCTCCACTTGGCTTACCCCGCAACCGGCGTATAGTACATACGCAAAATCTAGTATGATACCCATACCAGATAACAAGGGACTTTTTGGTAAATATTTACTTGTAGCCTGGAACGTGCGTGACATTTAGCTACGGTAGTCGGTCAGTCTGCCGAGCTAGGGAAGCGGAAATGATCGCACTTTTATGCAAGAGGGAAGAATGTATGGTGTTACACACTATTGGTAGGGTCGGGTTAGGTTATGGTGGAGCGAAAAGCCGAGCATGGAGACTCCGGCTTTCTGTTTCCCGTGGCGGTGGTGGATAGTACAGTACCGTACTTGGGGAATTGAAAACGTGGTATGGGATCTGGATACTGCAGAGTATTCCGCGAGAGTATGCGAATAATATGATAATTTAAGTATTCCACCGTTGGGCACCGTAGTCGCTCTGTCGGAAGGGCGGGTAAGTTACAGTAGGTGTGGGAGTCTCTGTGGATGTGGTGTATGATGGTGCTGTATGCTTCTATGACTGATGTGCTATGGTAGGTTGTCTTACTCCTGTCTGTTATGCCCTCCTTTGTTCCCCTGTTCTTTTAATTGATGTCATGGCTTCTCACTCGTGGCATCGGTCCCCCACTACCCTACGTATTTAACCAGGTACCCGGCCCAGACTCGTGTTTTGGCGACCGGAGCGGATGGATGTGGAGGATTGGAATGAGTTTCCGACTTGAGGGATGTGGTGGGATGGGATGGGATGGGAGTGTGGAATGGAAAGGGCCGGGGGGTCATGGGAAGGAGTAGGTTCGTGGTGACTGGTATTGGTATAATATCACCGCTGATGGGGTCATAGTGAGATGGCATGATTATTGTAGAGGGGGGAGTAACTCCTCCAGTTTGCTATTCTATATAAAATAGCCTTGGAGTTCCAGCGTAGTTTTTGGTCTACAATCTGCTCCTCTACTATGGGAGTCCCAACAGCGCTAGCAGGAATTGAGGGGGTGAGGAAAGTATTATAGGTCGTTTTGAGAAGCCTTTAACTTAACGTGGCTCATGTGGCAAATTGCAAGGGTAGACTGATATATCGCCAAAGTGTGATACTGTTGTTCTACCTTTCGCCAAAGCCTTTTTTTTTTTTTTTTGCCGTGTGAGTTACTGGTCTTGTTGTGGGATGCTTCTTGTTATGGGAGTCCTTGCTTTTGGTATACTGGACTTGCTACTGGTTAATTTCGCACGTACTACTGATACTCTCCGTGCCTTCTTCATTCCCCCCTCCTTCTTTCTTACTTTCTTGCTAATGAGGAGTTCGTTGTCGCGGCAGAGGCCTTCCTTCCGGTTGATAATGCATCGTTTGTCTGATAATGGTATCTTAGGTAAAGTTGTTCATTTGGTGGATGCTTCTTCCTCGTCTTCACTTACTAGTGTTGGGATGATGAAATTGTTCTCCTGCCTGCTTTATTTTCGTTAAGGTTGCTAACTGCTCGGTCACTCACTCACTCACCCCATACTTCCGATACAACGACTCTCTACGAAAATCCATGGCCCAGTATATACCTGTCCATCCCATCTCCCTTACCAGGACTTATCAATCTAGTACTTTTCGAAACTCCTCATGGGCGGATATAATAATATAATCTAGTATTATATCGCATGTTTGGTTCCTTTAAAACTTAAAAAAACCGATAATATGGGGAAAGTTAGAGATCCTTACCGGTATGATACCGCAAGTCTCCTGCTAACTTAGTTGGGGGGGGGGGGGGGGGAACTGGAATAATATTTTATCAAATATTTGGTTGTGCT
>Ga0307513_10000362_pt1 | contig 66380 bp, 60 predicted proteins | sample 15_EM_MG_FD_202174 | JGI IMG/M metagenome (GOLD analysis project Ga0307513, IMG submission 202174) | Populus trichocarpa ectomycorrhiza microbial communities from riparian zone in the Pacific Northwest, United States - 15_EM | ecosystem: Host-associated > Plants > Roots > Unclassified | place...
CGCTTCCGGCGGCGCCGGGCCGGCGGCAGATTCCAGCACGGTCAGCCAGGCGGCGGCCACGGACGGCGGCCACGCGCCGGCCATCACCGGCAACCGCCCCGACCGCGACCACCGGGCGAGCATCCGCGCCACGATCACGGCGATGCCCCGAACCCCCTCGATCGAATGGCCCGAGAGCAACTGCGCTGTAACCCGGTCTGAGGCAAGCGATGAGGTGGGATCCGGGACCAGATCTGACGATCCGGACGAGCCCAGTGACTCGGCCGGGCCGGGTGAACCGGGCGGGCCGGATGAGCCGGCCGCATGCACCGAGCCGGGATCCGGGAGCAGCCGGTCCCGCAGCGCCCGGCTCAGCGCGGCCAGCCCATCCGGCTCCGGCGTGCTGTCCGGGCCGAGCCGCAACTCGACCGCGCCGAGCACCACGCCACTGCTCGCATCCTCGAGCCCGGCCTGAGCCAGCGCGGCGGTGATCGCCTGCTCCAGGCCGGGGAGCACACGCTCCAGCAGCTCGGCCGGCGCCGGGCCCGCGCTCCAGCCCACCTGGTGCACGGTGAGGGTGCAGCGCTCGATCTCGACCTCCGGCACGATGACGTCCTAGGTCGCCAGGTACAGCGGAGCACCCCGCACGAGAAGCATGCCCGGCCCGGCCCCGGGTGGCTTGCCCACCGCGGGCTGGCCGTTGGCGTCGAGCTTCGAGCGGATCTCGACCAGGTGATCGCCGACCTGCCAGAGCGACAGGCTGTCGGTATCCACCGCACCGAGATCGCTGGCGTTGGCGCCGCTGGCTTCGAACATTTTTGGCGCACCGATGAACGCCGGTGCGCCCTGCGCGATCTGGTACGAGCGGGGATCAGCCAGCACGTCGTGCCGGGCTGCCAGCCGGGCCGCAGCGAGCAGTCCGGGCGTGACCAGCACCGGCTCGTCCGCCTTCGGGACCCGCACCGCCAGGTGCTCGCCGCCGGTCAGGTCCTCGGCAGTGGGAGCGAGCGCTCCGGACGAGATCGCCGCCAGCACGTGACCGGTCTCCAGGTGCAGCACGGTCATCATCGGCTCGGGCGCGGCCATCACGCACCTCCGCCGGACACGGCGACCAGCATCGTCCAGTCACAGGCAGCCGGCTCGGGCGGCCCGAGCGCGGCCTTGAGCCAGCAGCCGAGGCAGTGCACCCGCCGATCGGCGTCCACCCGGCACTCGACCGGCAGGAACACTCCGGCCGCCGCGATCGACGCATCGGCGCCGGGCAGTCGTGGCGTCACGTGGACGACGACCTCGGCGCCGCCCGACGCGACCACGGCCGGATCGACGCCGGCCGGCAGCGGCAGCACCATCCCGTCGAAGGCGACACCACCGGCCACCAGCACATGCCCGGCCGTCAACTGCCCCTTGAGCGCCCCCTTCGCCGTCACGTTGCCGTCGGCGTCCACGGTCATCAGCGATGCGAAGCCACCGGAGCCGTTGTGCCGCCCGAAGGTGAGCGAGCCACCCGCATCGGCGTCCACCACCACGGCCGGCACCCCGCTGGCCGGCGCCTCACCGGCGCGGACCTCGACCCGCGTCCCGGGCGCCGCGACCAGCGCTGCACGTACTCCCGCGGCGTCGGCGAAGACCCCGTCAGCGGACGGCGCCGCGGCCGTGAAGCGATTGATGGCCGTGTCGAAGCGCACAAAACCCACTAACACGCGCCAGCTTCCGTCGCCGGGGCCGGCTTCCGGAGCGGGCGCGGTCTGCGGCAGACCGGCGTCGCCCGGGCGACCGAACTCGACCTCGACGTCCTCGCCCACGCGGGTCCCGCCACTGCGGGCCTGGCAGCCGGTGATCCCGCCGGTGGCAGGCACGTCGTCGTCGACCCCGCGGACGAACACTGGATGCCAGACCGTCACCGTCTCGCCGGGCTCGGTGACCGGACTCGGGTTGTCGCCGAGAAAGCGATCGGGCGAGAGCGGCAGTGGCTCGGCCAGGACGAACTCACGCCCAGTGCCGTCGATCGCGTAGCCAGGGCTGAGCGTCACGTCCCGGTAGGTCGCGCCGGACGCCGTGGTGCGATCGGCCGTCTGCAGCGCCATGCCCCGAGCCACGCCGGGCGTGTGCAGGTGGCGGGCGTGCCGGGCGTCCCGGTCCCGCCCGGTCCCGGCCAGCGTGGAGAGGTCGTCTGCGGCCAGGACGGCGCCGTCGGTGAAGATCGGGCGCAGCACCGTCATTGCTGCCCACCCCCGCCCGCGGTCAAGGCCGTGAGCTGGGCGGCCAGCTGCGCCACCTGCTGCTCCAGCGCCTTGACCCGGTCATCGGCCGACGTACCCGGAGTCGTGGAGGCCGTGGCCGTCGTAGCCGCGGTGGCAGCTGTGGACGCGGCAGACGCCGAGGACGTTGCCGCGGCCGCCGCCGCGCCACCGGGCGCGCTGGGACGTTGCGGGTCGGCCGCCGCGGCGTCGCGCAGCGCGGTGACCAGCGGCCGGAAGCGCTCCTGCCCGGCCGGGTCCTGCAGGAGCGGGCCGGCCTCCCTGGCCAGCGCCTCCAGCGGCGCAAGTTCGGACTCCCCGCGCACGGCCGGGCTCTCGTCGCTGCAGCACCGGGCGAGCAGGAACTGCCGCAGCACCTGGACGATCGGGAGCCAGTAGGCGAAGGCCCGCGGCGACACCACCCAGTCGCGGTCAAGATCGCAGACGTCGATCACGTCGCAACCGTCGATCCGAACCTTGGCCAGCGGCACCCGCAGATCGGCGCAGGCCGGACAGGGCGGGTTCACCTCGTCGCACAGGCACGACCCGAGCACCCGCAGCAGCTGTTTAGCCAGCCAGGAGGCGCGGGAGAGCGAGCGAGCGTCCAGGCGGTCCAGGTCGAGATCGGTGGCGGCGCGGTACTCCTCGCACCCGGAGCGGCCTGCGTCCGCGATCCGCCCGAGCAGCGCCGACCGCGCCTGCGCTGCGCTGGCCCGGAACTGCCGTACCGCGGCGTCCCCCGTCGTCCCCTCCGCCAGCCACCAGCGGTCGGCCAGGGTCAGGTCACGCACGTCGGCGTCCTGGGCGGTCTGCAGCACGCGGATGGCCGGCTCCCGGTCGGCCGGCGGCAACTCCTGCAGCGCGTCCGAGGCCAGCACCCGCGCGGCCAGTTCCCGTCCGCGATCGCCGAGCATGGTGCGGGCCGGTTCGGTCAGGCCCTTGGGCGTGTCGCCTGCCGCGTGGGCGGCCAGCGTCAGGGTCGACCGGGTGACGAGCGCGACGGCGTCCGCGACCACCTGTGTGCTCGCCGGGCCGCCACCGGCCAGTCGGTCGAAATCGGCCCTGCGCGGCGGGTCCAGTCCCGGGGAACGGCCGGCCGCCACGCGCTCGGAGATCCGGGTCTCCAACGTGGCCAGGCGCAGGGCGGCGGCCGCTGCCTCGGCACCGGTCTCCGCACCGGTCTGCTCGCGGGAGGCCTTGCCGCAGGCGCGCAGCCGGTCCAGCAGGGTGGGCGGTGTCCCTGGCCGCTCGCAGCTCAGCTCAAGCACGAAACCCTCACGCGTGCGAGAGAATTCGCAATTGCCAACGGCGCAGTCGTCCTGCTGGTAGGGCGCCAGCGGGTCAGTGGCCCACTCGGTGTAGCGCGCGACCAACCAGTAATCCTGGCGGGGCCCGTCCTCGCACGGCTCAGCGCAGTCGGTGCCGGTGCGCTGGCGCAGCTCACGCAGCAGGTCGATGACGTCGACGGTCTGCGCACAGCCGGACACGATGTCGTTGCCGCAGCAGTCGAGCGCATACCCGGGGGCGACCACGACCGACCGGCGATCGCACGGCGCACAGGCGACATCGAGGCCGCACACCACGCCCGGCCCGAACAGGTGCCGGTTGGTCAGCCGGCGCTTGGCCACGGCGTACTCGTCGATCGCAGCCAGGTCGTCCTCGGAGAGCAGCATCCCGGCGAAGAAGCGCGGCCGGGTGAACGATCCGCTGGCGCCTGCGGGTACGGCACCGCCGCATCCACCGCCGCACGCGCCACCACAACCGCACCCGCTGCCCCCGGCGCCCTGTCCGGCACAGCCACACCCGCCGGTCGCCGTTCTGCTCACTGTGGTCATACTCATCGGCGCGTGCCCTTCTCCTCGACGTGGATCCACGACACGAAATCCCCGCCTGCGACGCCGTTCCCGGACCATCGCGGCGGGCAGACCGGCGCGTCCTTCGCCGGTACCGGGAGCGGCTTCGTCCCCGGGATCAGCGGCACGGCGCCGCCGATGTGGTCGCCGTCCAGCGGCTCGCAGCACTCGTCCAGAACGAAGTCGCCGCGGACCGTGATGATCACGCGGTCGCCGTACTGCACGGTCTCATCGGTGCTGCTGCGATAGGTGAACCTGGTGGTCAGCTTGCCGGAGGGGAGGCCGCGGAACTCGCCCGCGATGGAATAGATCCCGGCCGCGCGGCCACCTCCGGCATCGATCCCGGTCAGGTCGACCACCCCGGGCCGCAGCGTGGCCACCTGCACGGGCCGAGTGAGCCGGACCTCGAAGCCGTCCTTGAGCAGCACGTTGGCGTCGTCGCGGGTGTAGGTGGCGCCGTGCACCCAGTTGATGGCCGAGATCTGCGCGAGCCGGTGCCGGGCCAGCGCACGCCGGCCGGACCCGCGCACCTGCCCCGGCTGCACCGGCTTGCCCGGGTCGAACTCGGCGATCGCGGCGAGCTCGATGCACGCGGCGTCGCCGGTGCCACCGCACGGCTCGCAGGCCGGGCCGGGGTCAGGCCGGTCGATCGAGGCGCAGATCCGGTAGGTCTCCCGGATCCGGGCGTACTCCAGTCCGTTCGGTGGCGCGCACGCGTCAGCCCGGACCGGACGCATCGGATCGAGGCCGCTCTCACAGAAGCAGATCGAGAGGTACACAGTGGCGGGCTTCTTCGCGAGCCGCTCTAGCACGGCATCCGGCAGCAGGTCGGCCAGATCCACCGGCCGCGGGGTGCCGACCACGATGTCGTTGCCGGCGGCGTCGATCACCGCACCAGGCCAGACCACCAGCGTCGGCCGGGCCGGATCGGGCGCCGCCGGGTCACAGTCGCTGGCCGGCCGGACCTCCACCTCCAGCCCGCAGACGATGCCCCAGCCGTGCACCAGCCGGTTGTGCCGGCGCAGCGCGTCCCGGTGGTAGGCCTGTTCCCGGCGCAGATCGGCGTCGCTGACCGGCTGGCCGTAGAACCAGCGCAGCCGCGTGCGCTCCCCGGCGTCCGCGTGCGTGAACCCGTGTGTCTCGGTCACGGATCAGTCCCTTCCGTGGTGGGCGCCGCCTCCGGCGCCGATGACGATGGGTGGCCCGGCGACCCGGACGGTGGCTGGAGTGCGGCCCCGGGCCACGACGCCGCAGCGGCCCAGCACGACCTGCCCGGCCACGGCGGAGCGTTGTGGCAGCAGGACGGTGTCGAGCCCGGCGAGCATCAGCCCGGCTACGAACCCCGGCTCCGTGACCCGGACCGAGACGACGAGGTGAGCGGGTGCCACCGCACGGGCAACCCGAGCTGCCGTCACGGCGTCCACGGTCGCGGTGCCCCCCGTTCCGGCGCCCGCGGCCGCGAGGCCCGCGAGCCCGCCGTCCCCGCCATTGGCCAGGTGCACCCGGATGCGGTGGGCAGAGGCCAGTACGGCGTCGTCGTCCGGGTTGCCGACGCCGTTCATCAACGCACGCCCGAGGACCGACGCACCCAGCCGGACCCGCGCCCGCGAACGGCCGAACAGCCGGACCTCGCCGACCCGCGCCGACCCGGCGGCACCCCAGGGACGCTGGACACCGAGTTCCTCCACCGATGCCTTGATGCCCAGCGCAATGCGCAGCGTGTCCGCGATCCCGCCGGGCGTGCCGCGGCGCCGGAACAGGTCCGGCGCGGCCTGCAGGAGGGCGCGTCGTCGCTCGGCGGGCATGGACGGCTCGAAGCCGGCGCCGATGATCCCGCCCAGCCAGCCGAGGACATCGTCCGGCAGCGCGCCCGGATCGAGCAGTGCCGCGCGCCGATCGAGCACCTCGTCGACGTCCTCCAGTTGGGCGTCGAACAGGCTCAGGAAGCGCTCGGTGAAGTCCCGTGCCTCGCTGTAGACGGCGGGCATCCGGTCGAGACTGGTCCGGCGGGGCAGGTCGAGCCGCACCTGCCGCACCACCGGCGTCGCCGTGCCATCGCCGGTGAGTCGCAGTCGCAGGTACGCATGCCGGCCTGGCGGCGCCGTGATGAGTGCATCGATGACGCCCGGGGCGAGCGTGATCCAGTCCCGCGGATCGGGGTCGCCGCCCGGGAATCCGCTCCACGGACCGGGTTCCGCGGGTGCCAGCGGGCGCCCGGTGACCGGCCCGCCGGTGGTCGCGCAGGCCACCTCGAGCGCCGTGCCGGCCGGGACGGTGACATCGAGCCGGATCCGATGCCAGCGACAGCCCGGGACGCCGGAGTCGAGCGGCAGGCTGAGGTATTGCCCTCGGCGCTCGAAGGCCGGGGGCGGCTGCACGAGCGGTGCGTCCTCGTCGATCGGCCGCCCCCGGGCGCTGAACCGCCCCCGCCCCGCGATCCGGAAGCCGGTGCCGGCCAGGGTGACACCAAGCGGCAGTTCGGCGGGGGGCGGCAGCAGGTCGTCCGGGCGGCGGGCCAGGCCCGATGGGTCGAACCGGCTCTGCGTCCCATCCGGGTGGACGACGATCGGCCCCCCGGGAGCGAACCGCACCGAGGGTCCGGGGGATCCGCCGGGAGGCCCGGCCGGTGATCGGACCGGCAGACCGGGCACCGTGGCTCGGCCGATCTCCAAGCCGCTGACGACGTCCAGCACCAGCAGCGTTCCGGTCTCGAGAAGGACGGCCAGCAGGCGGCCTCGGGCGGCCAGACCGGCCACGCTCGCGGTGCGACGCTGGAGGTGAAACACGGTGTCGCACGGCCCCAGTCGCCGGATGCCCGTGCGGGTGCCCAGCCACCAGGTGCCGTCGCCACCGGCCCGGAGCAGACGCGCAGCCAGCGCCGCCGCGGCATCGGACGCGCCCGGCAGGGGAGCCAGTCGCAGTCCGTCCGGGGCGACCATCACGCCGCGCAGACCGCCGTTCGGGCGGGGATCCCAGCCGGTCCGCTCGTCCAGCAACCGGAACGTGGACCCGGTCATCGGGAGCCTCCGGCATCTGCGGTGCCGCCCAGGGCCTCCAGCACGTGCCCGCCCGGCCAGACCAGCATGCCGGGGCCGAGCGGCACGTCGGCGCAGGGCGCGAGCCGGCGGCCGTCCACCCGGAACGACAGCCGGGACACCGCCTCCAACCCCGGGACGCTGCCGAGCAGCATCCGGACCAGCGCGTTCCAGCCGACCGTGCCGCCGAACGGCCAGCCACCGCCGTCGTCGCCGCCGATCACCGGGTCGAGCCAGGCGTCGATCCGGTTGCGGACCGCCCCCACCAGCCCGGCCAGGTCGGTGCCCGGCGCACCCAGCACCAGCCCCTGGACGGCGATCCGCCGGTACTGCGGGCCCGCGGCGACCACCCGGGCCCCCGCTACCCCCGCCACGCGCGCGAGATGCCGCGCCACCTCAGCCAAATCCGCCGCAGAAGGAACCGGCGGCCCGCCGACGACGGCACCCGAGACGCGGGGGACCACGATCAGCCCCAGAGTGCCCGGCGCCGCGCGCCCGGGCGCATCGGGATGCTGCCCCGGAAGACAGTGCGCGCGAGCCACATCCGCGCCCGGGGTGGTCAGCGCGAGGGTGGCATAATCCGCCGGCGCCACCGCGCGCAGCCGCGACCGGATCGCTGCCGGGCCCCGCCGCAGCAGCCCGGGCTGGTCCTCGGCATCCGCGCCGCTCGAGATGGCCAGGACGGCCGCGCCGGTCAGGCCGGGCATGCTCCGCAGCGGCGGCAGGACGTCGTCCACCGCCGGCAGTCCGGAGCGACCGCCGCCACTGCGATACACCCGAGCGATCACGTTGCGGTATCCGTCCGGCACTGCCCGGCCCTGGACGCCGTCCCCGAAGGTCAGCAGACCGGCCCCTGGATCGAGGGTGAACACGCGGTCTGAGGGATCAGCGCCGGCCAGCGACGGCACCTGCCGCCACTCGGTCAGAGTCCCATCGTCCGCGCCGGTGCCGAAGGGGTCGTTGGTGTCGTCGGTGATCTCGAGGACGACGGACCCCGGCAGCACCGGGCGCTGCGACAACCGGTAGGCCGAGCGGCCGGACACCTCCCGCTGGGCCGGTTCGGCCACCTCGTCGCGCACCGACCGGGCCGCCGACGCCGGGACGCCGTTCAGCACCACCCGGCGCAATCGGGCCGAAACGGGAAAACCAGCGCTGAGCAACCGAGCTCGTAGCCACAGCAGGGGCGGATCGCCGGGCCGGCCAGGCGGCGGGACCGGCGACCAGACACCGGCCCCAGGAACGCGGAGCCCGATCACGCCCGACCGGGTGAGCGCCCGCGTCTCGTCGCGCTCCACCACGAGCTCGGCCGGATCCGCGGCCGAAACCGTCTCCCAGCGCAGCACTGGCGCGCGGGCGGCGTCCTCGAAGGCGGCGTCCGCGGCTTCGGGACGGCCGGGCGGCGGCATCAGCTCGACAGCGAGGGTCAGCACCCCCGCCGGCACAGCGGCGGTGTGGATCGCGATCCAGAACTCGGCCGGGGGAGCGGGCCGGGCACCGAACGGGTGCAGCCCGTCCAGTGCGCCGGGGCGCTGGCTCAGCACTCCGTCCGCGCGGGCTGCGACCATCGCCACCTGGCCGGGCTGCGCGGTGCAGCCGACGGTCACCTCTAGTACCGGACCGTCGGGCCCAGCCGGTGTGGTGAACACGGTCCCGGCCGGGATGTCGACGCTCTTGGTCGCCCGCTCGGCCAGCTGGACGGCGAGCGTCGCGGCCGCAGCACCGGCCGGTGCCGCACGAGCGCCCGCCAGCGAGATCCCGTCGAGCCAGATCCGCCTCGGCAGCCGGTTCAGCCGCTGGTGCACGGCCTCGGCCAGCGTGCCGTGCACCCGCAGCAGGGCCACGCCGGCGTCGTCCGGATCACGGCTGGTCCACTCCGGCGTCCACGTCCCGGTCCGGGCGGCGACCCCGGCGCGGATCTCCTGCCGGGTCGGCGGCAGCAGCTGCGGCTCCAGCCCGCCCGGCACCGGCCCGGGCACCAGCGGCAGGTCCGGCTGCGAAACGTCACGACCCCAGCTCACAGCAGCCCCGTCCCACTCAAGATGCCCTGCGCAGCACCAGACGTGGCCACCTGGACGTCGGCCAGCCGGACCAGCTCGCGCGAGCCGATCGGCAGGTCGTCACAGGCGGTCGCCGTCCCGCCGTCCAGCGCGACCGTGACCTCGGTGACGGCGACCGCCGGTCCGGCTGCGGTCCGGGCCAGCGCGGCCAGCCGGGAGGGCCGGACCACGCCGCCGAAAGGCCACCCGTCCTCGCCGTCGCCGCCGGTCAGCGGATCAACGAACCGGGTTACGGCGGAACGGATCCGAGTCCGCGCGGCCGCCTCCTGCGCCGACGGCCCGATCGTCACCACCACGCTGAGCGCGCGATACACCGGAGGCAGCACGAACAGCTCCTGACCGGCCAGGCGCCCAGCCGCCAGCACGGCCCGGACCGCCGCCAGCGCGCCGTCATCCGGCATCGGCGCCAGCGTCCAGGTGTCCGGCGGCGCGTCCCGGACGGCGAACGGCACCACGGTGACGGCGAGCGCACCCGGGACGATCGTGCACGGAAAGTCCGGGTGCAGCCCGGGCAGGGCGTGGGCACGGGCGATCCCGGCGCCAGGCGTGCCGGCGGCCAGCTCCTCGGTGTCGGCGGCGTGCACGGTCCGCACCGGCCGACCGAGGTCGTCGCCGGCCCGCTGCCGCACCTGCGCCGGCGTCTCGGCCGGCGCACCTCCGCTGGCCGGTACCGGATTCACGGCGACGGCCGGCCCGCCGTCCTGCACCCAGCCGCTCCCGGCGCCCAGGTTCCCGGCCGGCCCGGCGCCGATCGACCACACCAGCCGCGACGCGGGATTGGCCGCCGGGCGCAGGATCCGGCCCGCCCGGCCGTCGCCGAACACCACCTCGCTACGCGCCCGGTCGGCCAGCATCACGCGGTCGCCCGGCCCGGCGCCGGTCCAGCTCGTAACCGAGCGCCACTCCTGAACCGCGCCGTCCGCCTCGGTCACGGTGAGCCGGACGGCGCCCGGCCGGTCGCAGACCGTGCCCGGCGGTGACGGTAGCCGCAGCCGCCGGCCGGGCAGGGGCAGGAACCGAGCCAGCTCGGCGTCCACCGAAACGGACTGCAGTACAAGGTGTTCGGCGGGAGCGGCGTTCGGGTGGACGGCGCGCAGCCGCACCGGTTCGGTCCAGCTCCCGGATTGGGCGGTGATCCGCAGCCGGCACTTGCCGGGCGCGCTCCAGGCGGCGGGCCAGGCGAAGGCAAGCAGTCCCGGCCGGCGCAGACCACCCGTGCCGTCGTCCACCTCGACCGGCTCGGCCGGCTGCGAGGCAGCACCCGGCCCCAGAGCGGTGAAGCCCAGGTCGGCCGGCGGCGGCACCTCGGGGGCGCCCGCGGCCCAGCCGGGCGGTGTCCCGGGCGGCGCGTCGAGATCAGCCAGCAGCGTCAGCACCGGGCGCCCGGCCGGCACCGCGGTGACGGTGAGGACCAGGTCAAGCACGTCGCCGGCCCGGCCCAGCCCGCCCTCGGCCCGCACGGAGCTGACCGGCAGCACCGCGACGTCGGCGGTGGTGGCGAAGGCCCGGCCGCTCGGATCCCGGTCCAGGTCCATCACCGTTCCGGCCGGAAGCACTGCCGGAGCGGCCCCAGGCCGAAGCGCCAGCACCGTGGTTGCAGCGGAGGCCGTCCGGGGATCGCCGATGCCGAGCAGCCGCAGCGCCGCCCGCATGACCGGCTCGGTTTGCTGCCCGGCCATGAACAGGCGCTGCTCGAACAGCCAGCAGTAGAGCTCGAGCACGGTGATGCCGGGATCGACCGGGCCGTGCAGGGTCCAGGCGCCGCGGGACGAGCCGGGAATGTCGGCCAGGGCGATCCGCAGCAGGTCGTCGAAGGACAGGTCGTCGAGGACGACGCCGACCGCGGGAGCAGTTAGAGGCTCGATACTGGGCGTCGTCATGGCAGACCGCCGGGCCGGGCCAGGTAGAACGGGAAAACGTCGCTGTCGCGGGTGTTCGTGCGCCGGACGGTCCAGGTCACCTCGACCGAGACCCGTTCCGGCTGCTGCGGATCCGTCGTTGCGGTGACGTCGTCGACCAGCACCCGCGGCTCCCAGTCCCGGATCGCGTCGCGGACGGTGCTCTCCAGCAGGCGCAGATTGGACGGCGAGCCCGGCGCGAACACCAGACCGGGCGCGTCGGTGCCGAAGCCTGGCCGCATCACCCGCTCACCGGCCGCGGTGGACAGCAGGAGCCGCAGGGACTGGGCCACGTTCCGATCGCCGTCCACCAGCCGTAGTCCGCCGCCGGCGTCCGGCAGCAGCGGGAAGGGCCAGCCGGCCCCGCGGAAGTCGCTCATCCGATGCTCACCCCCGGCGATCCGGACGTGATGGCGCTCGTGTCGGCGTCCTGTGGGTCGTTGCAACTGCGCACCGGGTCCGCGGACCGCGCCGCGGCCTTGCCGCCGATCGTCACCGAGGACGAACCACGGCTGACCACACCGCGATTCGACGGCGGGCGGACGAACGAGGTGCCCGGCGGCATCGGCGTGTGCGACGGCTGATTCACCGCGACCGAGTCGACCGTGGCGGCGGGCAGACCGTCGATGGTCACCGACGAGGAGAGCCCGGAGGTGAGCGTGCCGGAGAACACGTGCCCGGGGATCAGCGTGGGCGTGGAACCGGTCGCCGACGGCACCAGGCAGAGGTGGGTGTCCGTGCCCTTCACCGGGTCGGTGCCGCGCGCAGCTGCTTGTCCCATCGTCGACCTCCGATCCTCAATTGAGCGCGATCTTCTGGCCCTTGACCGTGACGTCCGTGCTGCCCTCGATCCGGACGTGCTCGGCCTTGATCGTGAGCTGGTGTTTGGCCGAGATGGTCAGCTGGCCGTTCTTCTCGTTGAGCGTGATGCTCGCCCCGGACTTCGTCCGCAGGCTCACCTCGCCCCTGGTCTCGTCGAAGCTGAGTTCGGAGCCGGACGGCGTCCGCAGCGTCCGGACATCGGTGCTTCGCTTCCGCGAAGCCGGCGGCATGTCCACCCGCCCGTGCAGGCAGCCGATGACGTAGGGCCAGCGCATGTCGCCGTGCGCGAAGGCGACCAGCACCTCGCCGTCGACGTCCGGGATCCAGGTGCTGCCGTGGCCGTTGCCGGCGTAGATCTGGCCGACCCGGGCCCATTCCTCGTAGCCGTCGCCGTACCAGGGCAGGCTGACCTTGACCCGGCCGATGCCGTCGGGATCCACCACATCGGTGACGATGCCGATCACGACGCCGCCGAAGCGCTGGTCGGCGGACTGCAGCAGAGACCTCATGCGACCGACCTCCGGGCATCGAACTCGGTGAAGAAGCCCTTGTCGCTGAACGTGTGGGCGACGTGCTCCACGTAGTACGTTCGGCTGAAATCAGGCCCCACGCCATGGATCTCGACATTGTGCCCCGGCCGCAGCGCAGGCAGCCCGATGGTCCGGCCGTGCGCGGTGAAGAACCTGTAGCTGCGGTCGGCGAGCAGCGCCTCGGCCAGCTTCTTCGCCTCGTCCGCGCTGGCCACCGGGCGGTCGACGACGACGTCCTGCCGTCCGCTGTCGCCGCCCAGCTCGGCGGCGGCCTCCGGGCCACCCTGGTCGCCGGCCTTCTCTGGAGCGCGGGTGGCCCTGGCGACAATGGGCTTCTTCGTGTGCACGTCCCAGCCGCGGACTTCGACCGACCGCACCTGCTCGCCCACCGCCTTGGTCGGCTTGAACGAGAGCAGGCTCGGCGGCACGTCGCCGTTCTCCAGCCAGCCCCAGGCCAGCACGAAAGTCTGCATCGCCGAGGCATCCCGCCCGTCGGCCGGCCCGCCGAAGCGCAGCCGCTCCGCACCCGAGTCCGGATCGACGTCCATCCAGACGTGGCAGTCGATCAGCATGGCGCGCTCCTTCAGGAACAGGATGTCGTCGAGGTTGCGCTGGCTGACCAACTCGTGGCGCGGGCCGTCGGCAGCGGGGGCGGCGTCCACGGTGAGCCCGTACCGGCGGCCGATCTGCTCGGCGATCTGGGCATCGGTGACGTTGCGGTACAGCACCGAGTCGCGCGCCGGTTTCGACGCCTTGAGCTGCGCCAACGAGTCGGTCACTCGCACGGTCAACACGGGGGAACCGTCCTCGGGGAAATCCGGCGCGATGGTCACCACGCTCCCGAGCAGGACGGCGCTCATCTTCCCGGCGTAGCCCAGCCGGAGCAGCACGCGGTCGTTCAGCTCGACCGGCGAGGGCAGCAGCCGGAGCTTGGCGTCGTCGTAGCTGCTGAACTTGATCTCTGCCGTTCCGAGCTTGCGCAGGTCCAGGTCGACCTTGAGCTCGCGTACGTGGGCGGCCAGCACCGGGTCGGGATCGGCTCCGCGCAACGAGATCTCGAACCCGGGGGCATAGAAGTCGCCGGACAGCGCCTCGACCCGGGTGGACGCCGTCATGCCGCAGTCCCGTCCAGGCGCGGGACGATCAGCACCGTCCCGGGGGCGACCGACCGCGGATCGGTGATGCCGTTGGCGACGGCGATCTCGCGCCAGCGCGCCGGATCCCGGTACACCGCAGCCGAGACCGAGCTCAGCGTCTCGCCGGTCCGCACCACGTAGCGCTTCTCGACGTCCGGGGAGGTGCGGTGCGGGTCCTTCAGCTGTTGCGCGATCTCGACGTACTCGGTCAGCTTCACGGCCAGCCGCGCCCGCAGCGGGACGCCGGTCCGGTGGAAGAGCACGTAGGTGACCTCGAGCGAGCTCAGGACGCCGGTGAAGATCTGCTCGGCCCAGACGAACTGGACGATGGGCGGCGCGTGCAGTTTCCCGCTGATGGCCATCGCGTCGATGATCTTCTGCACGTACTTCTCCCGGACGCTGGTGTCCGGGTCGTCGGAGGTGTCGCAGAGCAGGTCCATGGCGAGCGTGCGGGCGCCGCCGCGGGTGAACTGCAGAGGCGGGCTGGCCAGGCCCGGGATCGGGATCTCGGCGAACTGGTTCTGCTTGGCGAGCTTGTACTCGGCCGGGTTGAAATGCAGCGGGATGCTCACCCGGGGCTTCGCCTCGGGCTTGATGATGTCCAGCCGCGCCTCGGCGAACTCGCGGCCGAGGAAGTTGATCGGGGTGCTCACCACGACCCCCCGGTGAGCGGCGAGCTGTCGCGCCCGGCCTGGTCCTCGTCCTCGCGGTCCCGGCGCCGCTGCGACTCGCGCCGCGCCGCGCACTGCTCGAACAGTTCGGCGAACCGGTCCTCGGCCGCGTCCGGCCCGGCCGTGTAGATGACGTCCAGTTGCTTGATCGTGATCACAGCGCATTCACCCCCGGCGGCGTGAGCGGGACCTGCTGCAGGCCCTCGTGGGCGATCTCGATCGACTCGATGGCGATGGCGCTGTCCGTCGCGCGGAACTCGGGCCCGCGCCAGGCAACGGCGAGGCCACCGGCGAAGATCCATCCGACGGCGGGGATGCCCGCCGGGGTGAGCATGACGATCGCGCCGTCGCGGCGGGCGCCCAGCGACGCGGTCAGGCCGGCCTGGTACCAGAAGTAGAGCCCGGGATCACGGATCATGCCGCGCCGCAGCACGATTCGCGGATAGGAGTGCCGCACCGGCAGCTGGTGCGTGTAGTCGTTGCGACCGCCCTCGCCGTAGGCGAGCACCTCGAGGTCGGCCCCGAGCCCGCTGACCTGGCTGAACTGGCCGGCGGCAACCAGGGTGAGCCCGATCTGCGCGGCCGAGTAGCCATCCGACGGGTCGAGCGAGACGACGAACGAGTAGGCCGGCAGCGGATCCTCGAGCGCAGGGATGATGCTCATTGCTCCACCACCTCCAGTAAGCCCTCGGCACCCAGCGTGAGCCGCAGCGTGATGAACTCCATCGGCGCGGCCGGCGCCACCTCGATCTCGCAGACCAGCTGCCCGGCGTCGACCACCTCCGGCGGGTTGGTGGTGTCGTCGCACCGCACCCGGTAGGCCTCGGGCGGGGTGAGGCCCTGCAGCGCGCCCGAGCGGAAGGCCTCCATCAGCAGGCCGTTCACGGCACGGCACACGGTGAACCGGAGGAGCTGGTCATTGACGTCGAAGACGAGCGGTTCGGTCACCCGGCGGACGCCGCGGACGATCCGGTGCAGCAGGCGCCGGTGGGCCAGGAACCGGCCGTCTCCAGGGTCCCGGGTCCGCGCGCCCCAGAGCTCGAGCCCGCCGCCGGGCCGCTGCCGGATCAGGTTGATGCCCAGCCCGAGCGCCACCTCCTGGACCGGCCATGGCACCGGAACGGCGGTGTCGACGGCGTCCGCGACCAGCGTGTTGGCCGGGCTCCAGCCCGAGCCCCGAGTCCGGTCCAGTTCGGCGGTGCGCCCGCAGACGTGTCCGGCCGGATCGACCGGCACGTACGGGTCGGGGGAGGTGCCGGACAGGTCCTCGGCGAGCAGCGGCGGGTAGTACGCGGCCAGCGCGCGTCGGCTCGCCTCGTCCAGGACGGCGGTGGCGATGCGCCGGTGCCAGGCGATCAGCTCCGCGATCCCGTCCACGGTACTGGACGACGGGACCGACACCACGGCGAGCCGGTCCTGCGAGCCGGCTGCCGAGCGGGCGAGGTCACCCACCACGGCGTCCTGCTCGTTCTGGCCGAGCAACCCCGCCAGGCCGGGAATGCAGACCAGAGCGATCTCGCCGATCTGGGCCTGTTCGATGATGGCCTCCCGCAGCGCGGCGATGTCCACGACCGGCTCGGCCCCGGTGCCGAGGACCGACGTCCAGGTGATCGAAGCGGGCCCCGCTGCGGCGGCAGGCTGCACCGGCGGGCCGTCCCAGGACGCCACCAGGAGGCTGCTGGCAGTGAGCGCGCCGGGGACCTCCGCCGGCTCCAGCCCGACCGCCCGGACCACCTGCCCGCTCGGGAAGGTCACCGCCACGTCCAGATCCGGCGCACCGGTGACGCCGAACGCACGGTAGGTGAGGCGCACCTCGGTGCGGTCGGCCCATACGCCGGGCCCGGACGCCGCGATCAGCAGCCGCGTGCCAGGCAGGCTCAGCCGGGCCGGGCCGCCTGGAGCCCACGATCCGGTTCCGTCGTCCCCGAAAGTCACTGTCGTGTGCGAGGTTCCACCGCCCCGCCCGGCCCGGACCACCCAGGCGACTTCACCGCCGTTGGCGAAGTAGGCCATCACCGCGCGCGGTACCGTGCCGGTGCCCTGGCCGCCGAAGACCGTCGTGTAGGCCCGCCGCCCCTCGACCCGTACCGGCACCCCGAGTGGCCCGCGCTCGGCAGGCCCGAGGAAGGCCGCGACGTCGTTGCGCAGCGTATCCTCGGGCAGGCGGCGGATCCCGTCGACCACCCGGAAACCGGGCAGCGCGGCGGGATCGACGGCGGCGGTCGTCGTCACGATGACCTGGGCCTAGTCGTCCAGGCGGAGGTCCTCGCAGCGGACCTCCACCGTCTCCATCAGGATCTGGTTCTCGCCCGCGTTCAGCGCCGAGACCGAGTACTTCGAGGCCCAGGCGCGGGCGAAGTTCCAGCGCATGACCTCCTGTTGGTTCTCGTCCTGCAGGATGATCGAGCCGTCCTGGCGCTGCACCTCGCCGTCCATGCCGGAGCGGATCCAGTTCCAGAACAGCACGTGCCCGGTCACGCCGCGCTTGAGCGTGATGATTTCGGGCGTGACCAGGCCGGGGATGAACCGCATGGTGAGCGCCTCGTTCCCGTTGCGGTACTTGATCGGCTCGATCGCGTTCTGGAGCCCGCTCACCTCGGCGAAGGCTCCGGAGACGACCTCGCCGGCCGGGCTGATCTGATTGATCGTGACCTGGAAGTTGTACCCTGGGTACGGGTCGTTGCGGGTGACGGTGGGCATGCCGGAACTCCTTGCGCGAAGGGTGTTGTCGGGCCAGTCAGGCCGGGACCAGGACCTGTTGCTGCTGGATCCGGAAGATGACGAACTCGGCCGGTTTGACCGGCGCGATGCCGATCTCGGCGATCAGCCGACCGCTGTTGATGTCGTCGAACGTCATCGTGGTGCGGTCGCAGGTGACGTAGAACGCCTGTGCCGCTGTCCGGCCCTGGAGCGCTCCGATCCGCCACTGGGTGGTGAGGAAGTTCCTGACCGACTGCCGGATCTGAGCCCACAGTGGTTCGTCGTTCGGCTCGAACACGGCCCACTGCGTGGCCTCGTCGATCGACTCCTCGATCATCAGGAACAGCCGACGCACCGGGACGTAGCGCCAGAGCGGGTCCGAGGAGAGCACGCGCGCGCCCCAGATCCGGTTGCCGCGCCCCGCCAGCGTGCGCAGGACGTTGATGCTCACCGGGTTGAGCACGTCCTGCTCGCGCCGGGTGACGTTCTGCTCCAGGCCGCGGATCGAGCGCAGCACTTCGTTGGCCGGTGCCTTGTGCACGCCCCGGGACAGGTCGGTCCGCGCGTACACGCCGGCCACGAAACCCGAGGGCGGAGCAAGGATCTCGTCGCCGCCGGGTCGTGGGTCGCGGATCTTCACCCAGGGGTAGTAGAGCGCGGCGAAGGTGGTGTCGAACGGGCTGCGGAACGCCTGCACCTGCTGCACGCTCTGCCCGGGTGGGCAGTCGAAGACGGCGAACCGGTCTGCCTGGGACTCGCAGTGCACCTGCAGAGCGCTGAGCACCTCGGGCGCGTACATCCCGGGGACGGCGCAGATGGCCACCTCGTCGACGTCCTGCAGGGCCTGGATGCCGGTGCGCTGCCCGGGCCCGTTGTCGGTGCCCACGAAGTCGCCGACGGCCAGGGTGGCCAGCAGGTCGTCGCCGTTCACCAGCGGGCGCCAGACCGGGCCGGCCGACGCCGGGAACGACTGCAGCGCAGTGCCGTTCCAGCCGGCTCCCGCCTGCACCCGGATCAGGTTCGAGGTGTTCACCCGACGCAGCAGCGACTGCGGATGGTCGTCCTGGGTAAGCCGCAGGCCGGAGAACACCTCGGTGACCGGCTGCGCACCGACCGGCGCATACCGGACCGACACCTCGCCCTCCACCAGCGCCAGCCAGTCGCCCTCCTGGTAGGTGCCGGCCGGCGCCGCAGTGAGCGTCACCTGGCCGCCGGCCACCGACCGGACGACGGCGGTCTCCACGCCGCCCGCGGACTCCAGCTGCAGCAGCGCGCCGGGGTAGAGCCGGCCCGCACCGCTCACGCTGACCACCGGGCCGGCCGCGGCGGGCCGGACGACGTCCACCGGACTTCCGGCCGGCAGCGCCGCGGACAGACCCGATCCGAGCGTGAGCACGACCCCGTTCGCCGCGCCACCACCGGGTGCAGCGGGCGCCGCCGCGGCCGCCGTGACCTGGTACCGGTCGGCACCGGCCACCCGGATACTGAAAGGTACCGGCGTCGCCGCATCGAGGACGCCGGGGACGTCGTTCACGGTGATGGTCGTGTCGGCCGCCGCGGCGGCGCTGATCGTCTGCACCGAGATCTGCGCACCGCTGGCCGGGGTCGCGGCCAGGCGCAGCCGACTGGTCACCGGCAGGATCCGCACCCGCAGGTCGTTGCCCCAGAATCCGGCGCTGGCCGCCCCGACGGTGAGCACGGCGGCGTTGTTGGCAGCGAGGATGCGGGCGACGTCGACACCGGCCCGCGCAGCCACGCCCGCCGCGACGCCCAAGGTGACGGTCCGGGTGGCCCGATCGACCGCGGTCACGGCCAGGGCCCCGCCGAGCACTGTTCCGGCGGCGTCCACCAGCGTGACCGAGCCACCCGGAACGACGCCCACCGTGTGGGTCAGGGTCACCGTGGTCGATGTGGGCGTGACGTCGGCCTCGAGCCCGGCGAACAGGCCGCCGTTGAATGTTGTGTCGGCGGTCACCGCCCCGCTGGCCGCGACCCGTTGGAAGAACATCCGGGCGCCGCCCTCGTCGAAGAAGGCCTGGACCGACTCGGCCGCCTGCCAGTACCGGCCCCGCGCGGCCCAGCCGCCCCGGGTCACCGGATCCGGCAGCTCGAGGGCCTCGCCGAAGATGCGTCGGAAGTCGGCGAGGCAGGTGACCAGGGTGGGCGTGGCGGGCCCGCGGCGGGTCACGCCGGCCATTCCGGCCGTGCTGGTCGCGACCGCGGTGATCGGCCGGGGCCCGGACTGGATCTCCTCGATGTAGACGCCGGGGCTGAGGTACTCGGGCATGAGGTCGCTCCCTGGGCTGGACGGTCGGGGATCAAGTGGTCAAGTGAGGGTGATGCGGGCCGGCTGGACCTGCGGCAGCGGGACGATCACCGAACCGGCCAGCGCGCCCAGTGCGGCGTCCACCATGGCCTGCCCGGCGGACCAGCGGACGGGGATCCGGAACCCGCCGTCCGGGCCGGCGCGGACCTCCTCTACGCGTGCCGTGCCGGCCACGACCTCGGAGACCGAGACCCGGGCGCGATCGGTGAGCGACCCGTCCGCGGCCGCCACGTGACCGGTCACTACCGGCACATCAGGCCCGAACTCGTAGACCGGGCCGGGCAGGAAGCGGACGATCTCCGCCACCGGGACCGGCGGCGGCCGATCGGCGTTCCAGGTGACCAGCGTCCGGATCAGCCGGTCGTGTCCGGCGGCGTCCTCAGTGACCGTGCCCGGCACCGTGAGGGTGATCCGCAGGGTGACGAATCGCCCGACGGTCTGCGCCGACTGGCCCAGACCGGGGAACGCCAGGTGCCCGGAAGCAGTGAGCTGGGTCGCCACCGGCAGTGGCCACCACTGACCGTCGCGGCGCTGCTCGACGACGACGCCGAGGGCACGGCGGGGCGGGGGAGCGCCGCGGAAGGTGTCGCGCAGGGTTAGCCAGATCGGGCTGAGCAGGCTGCGGCGGTGCAGAGCGATGGCGGATCGATCGATCACGGCGTGACCCCCGGCGGCAGGGGGCTGACACCGCTGGCCAGCACGCGCTCGGTGACCGGCCTGATCTGCGTGCTGGTGGTGACGTCAAGGTCGACCACCCGGACCTCGTAGTTGACGGACAGGCGGTACGGTCGGCCGATCGCCCACCAGACCCGCGCGCGGTCGTCGATCCGCATCGACGCCAGGCTGACCCGCAACTGTGCAGTGTCACCGGCGAGCGAGCCTGCCAATTCCGGCCCGTCCAGGATCGCGTCCTCGTACATGCGCTGCATGACCGCGCCGAGCATGCGCTGCTCGGTGTCGCGGCTGCCGCCCCAGGCGGTGACCATGTAGTGCAGGCACAGGCTGAGCGGCGCCCGCCGCGATCGCGGAACGCCGCCGACGATCACCGTGGACGGCGCGCGGTTGCGGGTGGCGGTCTCCTCGACAAGGTCGTAGAGGAAGAGCGTGACCCGAGGCGACTGCTCGGACGGCTTGGTCGCCAGGTCGTGCAACTCGACCGGGACCCCGAGGCCAGCCAGCGCGGCTGTCATCCGGACCCTCAGGGTCTCGGAGACGGCCGCGATCACGTCGGAGTCGGTCACCCGTACACGGTGCGCGCCACTCCGTCACGGTTGCGTCACGCGATCTCGGCCAGGGCCGGCCGCAGAGGTGAGGACCGGTCGGTCGTGCCCGATGATCGGGGCCATCATGACGGCCTGCCAACAGTGCGACCGCTGAAACAGCGCCGGAGCGCATGGACGGCCCCGGTTATCCCGGTCGGGCTGTTCGAAGTTTCGGTCCAGTAGTGCAATGAGCTATGACGGGACCATCGGGAATCGACGGATATCCCTGAGGATGATTCCTTCCTGACTGACGGCGAGACTGATCGATCGCGCTGAGAGGCTGACCGGCGGATCTCACTCTTCGCCGGAACGAGGTCGAACCGTACGCCGCAATCTGCCCAAAGACCTGCGACTTTAGGCGTTTCGCGCCGGCCGCAGGAGGTCGCAGGCGGGTTCGTCCGGTCGTGAAGATATTTCATCGGGAACCGAAACTTTCGGAAGCGCTGACCTGCGCAAAGCAGCAATCAAGGGGATTGCGGCGCGGGTCTCCGGACTGACCTGCTTGGGGTATTTGAGCCCCAATGTGACGATGCGGTCACTCGAGGACGAGTTGACGCTGACCAAGCAGCGAGCGGCGCGTTCGTCGGGTACGGACCAGCTCGACGCCGTGCTGCCGGCCGGTCGGCGCAGACCCGACTACGAGAGGAACCCAGGATGTTCACCAGCCGAAAGGCCCCAAGCCTGATCGCCCTGGCGTGTGCCGCCATTGCCGCAGTGGCCGTCGCCCCGGTGGTGACGTCGTCCTCCGCTCAGGCGGCGACGCTGCAGCAGGTCACCGGATTCGGTACCAACCCCAGCAACCTGGAGATGTACGTCTACCGGCCCGACGGCCTGCCCGCTCACCCGGCGTTGCTGGTAGCGGTGCACTACTGCACCGGCAGCGGGCCGGCCTTCTACTCCGGCACCCAGTACGCCGCGCTGGCCGACCGCTACAAGTACGTCGTCGTCTACCCGTCCTCGACCAACGCCGACAAGTGTTTCGACGTCTCCTCGCCAGCGGCGTTGACCCGCAACGGCGGCAGCGACCCGGTCGGGATCATGTCAATGGTCAACTACGCCAAGCAGAACTACGGCGTTGACTCGAGCCGGATCTACGCCACCGGCACCTCATCGGGCGCCATGATGACCAACGTTCTGCTCGCTGACTATCCGGACGTGTTCAAGGCCGGGGCCGCGTTCGCCGGGGTTCCGTACACCTGCTTCTCCACCGGCAGCGCCACCAACCGGTGGAACTCCGAGTGTTCCGGCGGCCGGATCAGTAAGACAGCCCAGGCCTGGGGAGATCTCGTCCGAGCCAACAACCCCGGTTACTCCGGGCCGTGGCCGCGGATGCAGCTGTGGCACGGAACCAGCGACACGACGCTGAGTTACAACAACTTCGGCGAGGAGATCAAGCAGTGGACCAACGTCAACGGCTTGAGCCAAACCCCCACCCGAACCGACACTCCCAGCTCCGGTGACACCCGCACCCAGTACGCCAACACGGCCGGCACGGTCCTGGTCGAAGCCCATAGCCTGGCTGGGGTTTCGCACAACCTCCCGGTGAACGCCGCCGCGGCCATCTCCTTCTTCGGCCTGGACGGAACCACCACCCCGACCCCGACCGCCACCCCGACCGCTTCGGCGACCCCCAGTCCGACTCCCACCAGCACCCCGCCGACCGGCACCGGCTGCAGCGCCGTCTACACCACCAGCAACGCCTGGCCCGGCGGATTCGTGGGACTGGTCAAGATCACGGCCGGTACCGCGATCAATGGTTGGAACGTCGCCCTGAGCATCCCCGCCGGTACCGCGGTCACCAATGTCTGGAACGGCACGCGGACCGGGAACTCGGTGGCCAACGCCACCTGGAACGGCAAGCTCGCCGCGGGCCAGACCGCCGAATTCGGCCTCCAGGGCACCGGTTCGGCCACGGGCCTGAACGCCACTGGCTGCACCGCATCCTGACCCGACCAGACGAAGGAGCAGCCCATGAGAACACGACAATTTCGCCTGACCATCGTCGGGCTGGCAGTGACGGCGCTCACCGCCTCCGGCGCGATCACCCTGGTCACGGCGGCCGCCGAGGCCGTCGTACCGGCGGCCATCGGGGTTGAGGATGAGGGCGCCGACTGTGCCGTGGCCGCTCTGCCCGACGCGGGCGCCCTGCCCACCATCGCCAAGCTTCCCGATCCCTTCACCAAGCTCGATGGTCAGCGCATCTCCACCCAGTCCGAGTGGCGCTGCCGGCGCGAGGAGATCAAGAAACAGGCCGAGAAGTACGTCTACGGCGAGAAGCACGCGAAGCCGGCCAGCGTCACCGGTACGGTCTCGAGCAGCAGCATCACGGTGAATGTCACCGACAGCGGCAAGAGCTCCAGCTTCTCCGCGTCGGTCTCACTGCCGAGCGGTACCGGACCCTTCCCTGCGGTCGTGGTCTATGGCGGCTTCGGAGCGGACACGACCACCATCAAGGCCGCTGGTGCGGCCGTCATCAGCTACGACCCCTACGCGGTAGGCAAGGAAGGCACCGGGCGAAGCAACAAGCAGGGCGCGTATTACAGCATCTACGGCTCCTCGAGCAGCACCGGGCTGCTGCAGGCCTGGGGCTGGGGGGTGAGCCGAATCATCGACGTCATCGCCCAGTCGAACGGCAGCATCCTCAAGGCGGACGCGATGGGCGTCACCGGATGCTCGCGGTTCGGCAAGGGCGCCTTCGTCGCCGGGGTGTTCGACCAGCGCGTCGCCCTGACCATGCCGATCGAATCCGGTAGCGCCGGCGTGCCGATCTTCCGCGGGATCCCCGGCGAGGCGGCGCAGAGTCTGAGCAGTGCCTACGGAGAACAGCCCTGGTTCGGTGATGCGTTCGGGTCCTTCACCAGCAGCCCGACAAAACTGCCGGTCGACACCCACGAAATGGTGGCCATGGTCGCACCCCGCGGACTGTTCATCATGGACAACCCGCACATCGCCAACCTCGGCCCCAAGTCCGGAAGCGTGGCCGCCCTGGGCGGAGCAGAGGTCTACAAGGCGCTCGGAGCCGGCGACAACATCACCTACTGGTCGGACATCCAGGACGGGAACCACTGTGCGATCCGTCCGGAATGGAAAACCCCGTTGCAGCAGAACATCGCCAAGTTCCTGCTGAAGACGGGCAATGCTGCGGGCTCGATCCGGATCTCCAGCAAGGCGGCCGGTAGCTTGTCGACGTGGCGGGACTGGACGACCCCGACCCTGACCAGCGGGACGCCGTCGACCACCCCGGATCCGACCACGCCGGTTCCGACCACGCCGGTTCCGACCACCACCGTCCCGACGCCGACCAGCGGATGCGAAGCAACCTTCGACCCGCCGATCAACGCCTGGAACGGCGGTTTCGTGGCCAACGTGAAGATCACCGCACCCGCGCCGATCAACAGTTGGCGGGTGACGATCGTCCTGCCGCCGGCAGCGACCGTGACCGGGCAGTGGAACGGCACCCTGTCCGGCACCAGCGGCACCATCACCGCCACCCCATCGGCGGCCTGGAACGCCCCGGTCACCCCCGGTTCCCCGAAGAGTTTCGGGTTCCAGGCGACCGGCTCATCCACCGGGATCTCGCTGGCCTGCACCCCGGCCTGATCCCATCGACAGCCGACCGGCACCTGCATCGCTGATCACCGAAAATCCAGACTGGACCGAACGTTTCGGCACTGCGCTAGGCTCAGACCGAAACTACCGGGAGCAGTCTCTGTGAGGTTTCATGGCTAGGTCAGGCCCGACGTCCGAGCGGGGAGCCGTAACGATCGACCTGATCGCCACCGAGGTGGGCGTCTCGGTGGCCACGGTCTCCCGGGTGCTCAACGGTGGCGCGGACGTGGCTGCCGATACCAGGGCGCGGATCGAAGCCAGCCTTGACCGGCACCAGTACCGCCGCCGCTACAAGCGTCAACCGCCGCGCGCCGATCAGCTCGACCTGGTCTTTCACGCGTTCGGTTCGGCCTGGTCCATGGAGATCATCGAAGGTGTGGAAGACGCGGCGGCCGCGGCGAAGATCGATGTGGTGCTGTCCCAGCTCGGGGGCCGGCACCGGCCGCCTCAAGAGTGGCTGAACGGCGTGCTCTCGCGTCAGTCGCTCGGTGTCCTGTTCGTCCTGTCCAGCCCGACGCAAACCCAGCAACAGCAACTGCGCAGTCGCGCCATTCCCTTCGTCGTCATCGACACCGACGCGAGCATTCCGCCCTCGGTGCCGACCGTCGGGTCGAACAACTGGAACGGCGGTCTGGTGGCCACCCGGCATCTGCTGGAGCTGGGACATCGCCGGGTAGGGGTCATCTCCGGCCCGCTGGACGTCTTGTGCGGACGGGCGCGGGTCGCCGGTTTCCGCTCCGCCCACGATGAGGTCGGGGATTCGCCGGACCCCGAGCTGATCCGGTACGGGGCCTTCCGGGCCTTGAGCGGCTATCAGCTCGGCCTGGAGCTGCTCACCCGAACGGACCGCCCGACAGCCATTTTCGCCGGGTCAGACATCCAGGCGATGGGCGTGTTGCGGGCCGCCTGGAAGCTGGGCCTGCGTGTCCCGGACGACCTGTCGGTCGTCGGCTACGACAACCTGACCTTGTCCGCCTGGAGTGGGCCCGCCCTCACCACGGTCGACCAGCAATTGCCGCAGATGGCCGTGCTCGCCACCCGAATGCTCATCGACCTGGCTCGTGGGGTGGAACTGGCCACCACCCGCATCGACCTTGCGACCGAGCTGATCGTTCGCGAGAGCACAGCGCCACCACCGTCCGGCCGCTGAATCCACGGCCACATGCGGGCTCACGAAGCCGGCGGTGGCCACACGCCGCAGAATTCGCTCGGTCACATCTGCTTGGCGAGATCGGCGGCAGCCTCGACAGCGATCTCGATCGTCCGCGCCGCGAGGGGGGAGTGGCTGCGGCCGGCCCGCCAGAGCAGGAAGACCTCGCGTGGCGGGAGCGCCGGCCGCAGCTCGTGGACACGGAGCCGATCGTCGGAGTGGACGTCGGACCCATGGACGACCAGCCATGGCAGCACCGCCGACCCCATCCCGGCCCGCACCATCGACAGGATCGTGTCGTCGCCGGCGCTGCGAAAGACGATCCGCGGTCGGGCGCCGCCTCGCGCGAGGGCCAGCTCCATCTTGGGCTGGTCGCAGACCAGAGGAAACGCAACCAGCGGCTCGTCGTCGAGCTGCTCGATCCGGACCGGGCCCTCGGGGAAGACGTCGGGCCGCGCCACGAGCATGTACCGGTCGTCGAGCAGCTTGAAATGCTCGACATCGCCATCGAGCCGGCCGTCATAGAACAGCAGGTCGAGATCGTCGATCGATGGCTGCCGGCCTGGCACCTCCTCGGTCAGCCTGATGTCACAGCCGGCGTGCTCGTCGCGCAGCCGGCGCACCACGATCGGCAAGATCACATTGGACATGCTCTGGAAGATGCCGATGTCGATCCGGCCGTCACCGGCCTGGAACCGGTCGACGGCGTCGGCCAGTGCGTCCGCCTTGGCCAGCAGGTCGCGGCCGTGCTCGAGCACGACAGCGCCGAGCGGTGTGATCCGCACCGGCTTGGGGCCGCCGGGCCGGTCGAACACCGGGCCGCTGACAGCCCTCTCCAACGCGGCGATCTGCTGGCTGACTGTCGACTGGGTGTATCCGAGCCGGGCGGCCGCCCGGCCGAACGAGCCCTCTTCAGCGATTGCGGCCATGGTGGTGAGGTGGCGCAGCTCGATGTTGGTCACAGGTCCCAGCGTATGCCGGGTCATCGCCCACAGCGATTGCCTTGATCGCAAACTATCGCTTTTCTCAATGCCTATCTGGCCATAACGTCGTTGGCATGACGGCCCAGCCGCGACAGCCAGACACGACCGACCGTACGAGCCCGATAAGCGCGCACGGTCGAGCCAGGCCGACTGCCGAGCAACTGTCCAGCCCTCGCGGCACACCCCTGACAGCGCTCAGTTGGGCGGACGTACGGACCCGGGTGGCCGAGGCAGACGACTTCCTGCTTGCAACCACCGACCCGGATGGGCGGCCGCACGTGGTGCCCGTGCTGGCCGTATGGCTCGAAGGAACGGTCTGTTTCGTCACCTTCCGGCAGGCCCGCAAGGCGCGCAACCTCGCGCGGAATGACGGCTGCGCGGTCACGGTGCCCGGTGATGATCTCGACGTGGTTCTCGAAGGCGCCGCCCACCGTGTTCGGAACACAGCCCGACTGGAGAAAGTGGCGGACCTGTTTCCGGCCAAGTATCCGTGGTGGCATCCGTTTGTCAGAGATGGCGAGTTCTACGATCCGGCCGACACCGCCCTCAGCGATCCTCGGCACGTCTACGCGCTTGAGCCGGCGCAGGTGTTCGCATTCGGTAAGGAGAACGGGTTCAGCGCCACCCGCTGGCGCTTGTCGTCATCGCCCGATCCGGCCTCGGCTGAGGCACGGGTCGCGGACCGTCGGTGCGACTTATAGACAGCCGAGGCCCGGCAGGTCCGCGACCGTGACGGCACCAGCCCGAACCGTGACCTCCCGAGTAGGCCATGCCCCAGCTCGAACCGTGTAGGTGCCGGCAGGCAACGACAGCTGGTAGGAATGCGCCGCGTTCGTTGCGGGGACCGTGCGGGTGGCTTTCGTCTTGCCGTTCTGGGTGGCAACGACCACCAGGGTTGGCGTCAGGTTGAGATCAGGCCCCGGGCCGTAACACAACGGCACGTTTCCGGTGAGCAAGCCTGATGGAGTGGCACCCGAAACCGCCGAAATGGGACCGGAGTCGGACACGGCGGCCACCCACGCCAGTCCGCTCCCGACAGCCAGTATCGACACCAGGCCCAGAGCCAGCCATCGAGGCCTCCGCTGCCCAGCGCGGCCCACCGGGGGAGTGCTCGTCGTGACCTCGGGCTCGACGGCCAAACCCACCTCGGACATGCCTAGAAGACTAGCCCCATCCGCCACCCACAATCCCAGCGTCAGCCACCGCCTGGTGGGTTGACTGGCGCGCCGGTGACGGCCTCAGCCTCCCGCAGGCAGATGTCCAGCAGCGGCACGCCGTCGCAGTTGATGAGGATGATGCCGGCCCAGCCGGTGTCCGAGTAGATGCTCCAATTGGCGCCGATGCCACCGCCCCCGCCGCGCCCGATCACCCACTGGCCGTTGATGATGCTGACCGGCATCGTGAACGCCTCGTACGACGTCGGCTCCGGACCGGGCAGTGCGCACGCTCGAGCAGCAGCGCACCGCGGGCGTCGTCGCGAGCCAGGAGCGCCACGGCCGCCCGAGTGTCGAAGAACTCCAGCGCCGTGGCTTCTCGGGTGAGATGCCCAGCTGCCGGCAGACCCAGTTTCAGCACTGCTGAGGATCCGTCGGCCCGCTGGACAGCAGCCACCCAGTTGATGCTCAGCGCGAAGGTCCCTGCTGGCTGCAACTGCCAATCGTTCAGGAGATCGGCGATGAGGGCCGGTAGCTCATCAAGCCAGCGCCTGCCGAGGTCACCCCAAATGTTCGTGACGTTGCGAATCAGCACCGGCGGCAGCATGGCGAGTTTCGCGGTCCGTGAGCCTGCTGCGCGGTTGCCAGCACGGAGGGGCCAGTCAGGCACGCACAAAGCGCTGCGCAGTTGGCATGTCCAGGGGATATGGCCTGGATCTGCGTGCCTGACTGGCCCCTCACGTCGATGGCCTCAGGTGAGGTCGGCCGGTGGCCGGGGTGATCAGGCGATGGCCACGGCCGGGTCCGTGTTGAGTTCGCTGCTATCGGCGTTGACCATGATCGTGACCAGGATCGTGGCAAGGGCGATCAGTCCGGCTCCGACGGCGAACGCCACGTGGTAGCCGTGGATCGAGGCCAGGGTGTGCAGCTGGGCCGTCCCGCCTCGGCCTGCATGATCGGCCAAATACCCGGTGACGGCGCTGGCGAAAAGGGTGTTGAGCAGGGCAGTACCGAGGGCGCCGCCGATCTGTTGGGTGGTGTTCAGCATGGCGCTGGCCACACCGGCGTCGTGCTCGCCGATCCGGGTCAGGGCCAGGCTGGAGGTGGTGACGAAGAACAGGCCCATGCCGAAGCTGATCAGGATCTCGGCGGGCAGCACGTGGGCCGTCCAGCTGGTGCTCTCCGCGATCGTGGTGAGGTAGAACAGCCCGACCGTGGCCAGGACGCCGCCGATCGTGAGTAGCGGTCTCGGCCCGATCCTTGGGAGCAGGCTGCTGGCCAGCCCGGCCGCCACGATGATGCCCACGCTGAACGGCAGGAAGGCGAAACCTGACTTCAGAGCGCTGTAGCCGAGGTTCTCCTGCATGTAGTAGGCAAGGAAAAGGAACATCGCGAACAGCCCGGCGCCGATCAGGAGCGAGGAGGCGTAAGAGGCGCCCCGGTTGCGGTCGAGCACGACCCGTAGCGGGAGCAGCGGATGGCGCGAACGTGATTCCCAGATGACGAAGGCGACCAGCAGGATGATGGCGCCCACCAGCCAGATGAGCGTGCTGGTGTCGGTCCAGCCGGAGCCCGGCTTGGCGGCCTCGGTGAACCCGTAGACGAGAGCGACCAGACCGGCGCTGACCAGTACCGCACCGGGGATGTCGTAACGGGTGTTGCCGTGGGCCCGGCTCTCGTGCACGGTCCGCAGCGCGAAGAGGGCGGCCAGGATGGCGATCGGGATGTTGACGAAGAGGCACCAGCGCCAGCTCACGTACTCGGTGAGCGCGCCGCCGACGATCAGGCCGATTGCCGCCCCGCCTCCGGAAATGCCGCCGTAGACGCCGAAGGCGCGGGCACGTTCCCGGGGGTCCGTGAAGGTGACGGAGATCAGCGACAGTGCGGCCGGGGCCAGCAGAGCCGCGAAAACACCCTGCAGGCCGCGAGCGGCGAACAGGGCACCGCTGCTCTGCGCCGCGCCGCCGAGGCCGGACGCGGCCGCGAAGCCGATCAGGCCGACGATGAAGATCCTCTTGCGGCCGCTGTAGTCGGCAATGCGCCCGCCCAGGAGCAGCAGGCCGCCGAAGGCGAGGGTGTATGCCGTTACCACCCACTGCCGGTTGGCATCGCTGATGCCGAGGGCTTGTTGGGCAGAGGGCAGGGCGATGGTCACGATGGACGCGTCGAGCACGACCATGAGCTGGGCGATGGCGATCACGGCCAGCGCCCACCACCGTCTCGGGTCGGGCTCGCTGACCGGGCTTCCCGGCGCCGAAGCTGGGCCGGTGTTGGTCAGCGTCCCGTCGGGATTGTCGACTGTCGTCATGGTGCTGTCCCTTGATTGATCCGGCTGCCTGGCGAGGTGCAGATACCGGTGATTCGGAGCGGGTGATCGCGAGGGCCGCTGAAGGAGAGGCACGGTCGCCCTCGACCCCGGTCGCCCTCGACCGGATAAGTGGAGAAGTCGTTGCAACTTCCGCGGAGACCTTACCGCTGAAGTGGAGAGGCTTGTCAACTTAGAACTAAGCTCTCAACTTGAGTGGACGCCGCGACAACAGCGAGTTACGCTCCGCCTGTGGACACCTGCGGTATGGCCGGGCAGCGGCCGCTGCGGCGCGATGCTGAGCGAAACCGGCAGCGGATCCTCGACGCTGCCCGCACGCTGATCGCCGAGCAGGGCCTGGGGGTCAGTCACGACCAGCTGGCCGAGGCCGCCGACGTCGCCGTCGGCACGGTCTATCGGCGCTTTCCCGACAAAGAGTCCCTGATCGAGGCCCTGTTCGCCGAGCAGATCGACGGGATCGTCGCCTCGGCTCGGGCCGCGCTCGAGATCCCCGATCCCTGGGATGCGCTCGTCACTTTCATGACCCAGGCGCTACAGATCCAGGCCGGCAACCGCGGTCTCAAAGAGCTGGCTCTCGGTGGTGCGCCCGGGCTGGCTCTGGTCTGTCAGGCCCAGGACCAGATTTCGCCGGTCATCAGCGAACTGGTTGAACGGGCCCGGGCAGCGGGCGTGCTTCGCCCCGGCGTCGGGACCGAAGACTTCGCTCTGGTTCCGATCATGGTCGGCGCGATCATCGATAGTGCCCGTGACGTCGACGAGAATCTGTGGCGGCGCACGCTGACCCTGGTACTGGACGGGTTCCGGGTTGAGAATCGCGGCCCGCTGCCCTGCAGCACGCCCAGCCCCGAGCAGTTGAGCGAGATCAAGAACGGCTGGCGCCCGCCGGCCCGAACGGGCCGGCGCTGACCCCGTTCGGCCGCCCGGGTCATCCCTTCGACGAGTCGTCTTCGGCCGGGAGGAGCTTCGCCATCAAGGCGATGAACTGACGCCGCTGCGCATTTGTCAGAGATTTCAGAACCTGCTCCTGAACGCCGTCGACGACGCTGTCGAGTTCCAGGAGTTGTTCGACTCCAGCCGGGGTGATCGCAACGATGTTGCGACGCCTGTGCTCGGGGTCGACAGATCGCTCGACGAGCAGACGTGACTCGAGCTCGGACAGCGCCGCCGTGACGTCACTGCGATCGATCCCGGTCCCACGGCCCAGGTCGGCCTGGCTCGCGGGCCCCCACTCGTCGAGCGCAGCCAGGATGCGGTAGTGATAACTGCGGAGGCCGCTGCCGGACGACGCGAATCCAGCGGCGAGCAGACCCGACGAGCGAGCGAAGATCCGGCTTATGAGCCAGGTCGGACGATCCTTGACGCGGGCGGGAGTACGGCTCGGCGGGTGATCTATCGGCATGGGTAGACCCTAGCAATTGTTGGCATGACCAACACCTGTTATGTTGGCCAGACCAACATTCGCACTTCCGGAGGCCCGGCTCATGGACGAACCAACCACCAGCAGACCCGAACGGGTTCTGGTCATCGGCAGAAGCCCAAACGTGATCCTTGATGCCGCCGACATCCTGCGAAGCAAGGGCTTTCACGCAGATGCAACAAACCAGTTCGACGAGCTGCTGACGGAGTACGACACCACGGACATCGATGTCGTCGTCTTCGGTGGCATGGTTCCGCCGAACACCAAGCAGTACCTCAGAGAAGAGATCTCCAAGGTCAACGGCCACGTCACCTTCGTACACGGACTCGCCGGAATCGCGGGCCTCATCGCCGCCCAGGTCGAGGGCGCCACGTCGACTGCCGGAGACGACGAGGTCGTGGCATATCACGCGGCGAGGAGAACGGTGCAGCTCACCCTGCAGGAACCGGCCCAGGTGGCCGTCGAGGCTTGGTGGGCCACCTCATTCACACCGCCCGAGCCGACGAGCACCTCGATGCGTGTGATCGACTCCCATTTCGATTCAGGGGACTACTCCATTTCGCTCCCTGCCGAGGTTCCGCCAGTGGCGTCGTTCGTCACCGTGTCTGTCGGGCCGGCCGTCCGCGCGTTCACGGTGGGCGCGATGCCGGAGGCGGTACTGCGCATGGTTCCCACCGGCGACCCGACCCAGCCCTCCACGCTTCCTCCCGTTCGGGCGGTGGCGACCCACAGCATGGGCTGACGCCTACCACCACAATGGGGCGGTGGAGCAGATCAGGCGGTGGGTGCGGATCGCGGCGGGGATCACCGGGCGCGGTCCGCGGGAACGGCGGCTACGGGCAGCCGTGGCCGGCCGGACTGTGCTGGTCACTGGAGCTTCCGAGGGAATCGGCGCAGCCACGGCTCGCCGGCTCGCCGCGGCCGGCGCCACCGTGCTCCTGGTGGCGCGTACCGTCGAACGACTGGAGCAGGTACGCGACGAGATCGAGGCGGCGGGCGGGCGCGCTTTCGTCCATCCGGCCGATCTGTCCTCGCCGGACGCCGCCGCCGCGTTGGCCGCGGACCTGGTGACGCGGTATCGCCGGATCGACGTCGTGGTGTGCAACGCCGGCCGGTCCATCCGGCGCTCGGTCGCCGACACCGCCGACCGGTTCCACGACATCCAGCGCACGATGAACGTGAACCACCTGGGGCCGGTCCAGATGCTGCTGGTGCTGTTGCCGGCGATGCGGGCGAACGGTGGCGGGCACATCGTGAACATCTCCACGGCCGGATTGTCCCTGAACACACCGAACTGGTCCGCCTACCACGCCTCCAAGGCGGCGTTCGACACGTGGCTGCGCAGCGCCGCTGTGGAGTTGCGGCACGACCACGTCACGGTCAGCACGGTCTACTGCAACCTGGTCCGCACCCGAATGAGCGCGCCGACACCGCAGTATCGGCGGGTCCCGGCGATGTCGGCGGCCGAGGCGGCGGAGATCGTTTGCCGCGCCGTGGCCCATCGCCGGCCGTGGTGGCCATGGTGGGCCCGGATCGGTTCGATCGTGTCGGTGGCGCTGCCCCGTACCGTCGAGCGGGCGTTGGCCGCGGGGGTGTGGACGATCGATGCCGTTGAGCCGCTGCGAGTACTCAGGGCGGCGGGCTTGTGGCGCCCCGCCCGGCTCGTGCGGCTGCTGCGGGCAGGCCGTCGGCACGGGCGCAGCCTCGCCACGGCACTTGCCGGCGGACCGCCCGGCGGGCTCGCGCTGGTGGACGAGGACGGACCGGTCACCTACCCGGCGCTGGACGCGATGGCCGACGCCTGCGCGGCGAACGCGGCTGCCGGGCTCGGGGTGCGGGCCGGCGACCGGGTCGGGCTGGCCTGCGCCGGCCATCGAGGCTTCGTGGCGGCGGCGATCGGGTTGGCCCGGCTGGGCGTCGACGTGGTTCTGATGGCCCCCGACCTGCCCCGCGACCGCATCGCCGAGGTGCTGCGCCGGGAACGGGCCGCCGCGCTGGTGCACGAGCCCGAAGCGGCCACCGCCGACCTGCCCTCGATGTCCTGGCCGGAGTTGCTTGCCGGGGCTGTCAGCGGGCACAGCGAAGCGATGCTCATGGACGAACAGGCCCGGCCCCAAGCCGGTCTCGTCCGGGCTGCGCGGTGGTTCCGACCGGCTCGGCGGCCGCGCCCCGGGGCCATGTTCGTGCTGACCTCCGGCACCACCGGGGTACCGCGCAGCGTGTCCCGCCCGCTGCCGCTGGGCATGCTGCTCGGCCCGGTGACCACCCACCTGGCGCTGACGCCGGTGCGCCGCGGCGAGCCCATCGTCGTGGCGGCCCCACCGCACCATGGGTACGGCCTGACCTACCTTGCCGCCGGTCTCGTCCTGGGCGCCCCAGTGGTCCTCGTGCCCGGCGGCGACCCCGACCGGATCCTGAGCGCGGTCGCCGAACACCGCGCCGGCCTGCTGTTCGCACTGCCGATCCAGCTGCGCCGGATCTGTGACCTGCCTGCCTCGCAGTGGCCGGCCCTCGATTCGCTGCGTGCCGTGATCAGCGGTGCCGCCCCGTTGACCGCCGAGCTGTGCGAGCGGCTACGCGACCGCTTCGGGGATCGGACGTTCAACATGTACGCCACCACTGAGGCCGGCTGGGCGGCGATGGCCACACCGGCGGATCTGCGGGCGGCCCCCGGCACAGTCGGCCGTGCCCCGCGCGGGGTGCGGGTTCGGGTCGTCGAACCGGACGGAACGCCGCTGCCGCCGGGTCTGACCGGGGAGATCCAGGTCCGGGGCTGGCACCCGGACGGGCAGTGGCTCGGGACCGGGGACATCGGCCACGTCGATCTGGCCGGTCGGCTGTTCGTCGACGGGCGGCTCGACGACATGATCGTCTCGGGCGGCGAGAACGTGTACGCCGGCGCGGTGGCCTCGATCCTCACCAGCCACCCCGACGTGGCAGACGCGTTGCTGGAGCCGGTTGCCGACGCGGAGTTCGGCCAGCGGCTGCGGGCCACCGTGGAGGTGCGCCCCGGCAGTTCGCTGACCGCCGACCAGTTGCGAACGTGGCTGGACACCCGGCTGTCCCGGGCGGAGCGACCGCGCGAGATCACCGTCGTTGCGGCGCTGCGCCGCACGGCGACCGGAAAACCGGTGCGGGGGAGCGTGTTACGACCCGACGTCGGCACCGGGTTTGCCGGCGACCCGCCGGGCGACCCAGTCTGACAAGGCCACGCCCCCCACGTTCTCGGTGTAGAAGTCCTCGTTGTCCACGACCATGTGGGCGTCGCCGGGTTCGGTGTACGCGTACAGGCTCACCCCGGCCCTTTCGATCTGCGCCTCGTTGCTGCGCAGCAGCGCCGCGACGTCGTCGGACCCGGTGCCGACGAGCGTGAGGTGGAACTTCTGGTCCTCGTCCTGAGAGTGATCGATACGAGCGAAGACGATGCGGGGGTGGCGCTTGGCAGTCGCGATGAAGAACCCGGGCATGCTCGGGTCAGCCGGGAGGGCCTGCGCGTTCCATGCCTTGCCGGTCAGGACCTTGTTCATCTGCGGTACGTCGGGGTATGAGCCGGACGAGTCCGAGATCGATGTGACGTGCGCCGTGGGCAGGCGGTCGGCCACCAAGCCGGCGTAGAGCGGGGCGGAGACCGCGCCGGCGCTGCCGCCGATCACGACCACGTCGGTGGCTTGCGGGAAGGACCTGACCAGTTGGTCGAGGGCGGCGCTGCCGTTGGCATACCCGTGGTGATGGATGGTCAGACCGGTGGCGTACGTCGTGTCGGCGTCGCCGATGTGCACGTCCGCCGTGCAATACGGGACGTACACGAAGGCATAGCCGGCGAACGGGTTACGGGTGTTCTTGGCGTCGAAGATGCCGCCCTGGTCGGGTGGCTCGATCGGAGCACCACCTTCTTCGGGTTGCCGGTCCGGACGAAGAAGGCGTACTTCGAGCCGTCGGCGCACTCGCAGTCGCCGCCCGGCGTCTTCGTCTCCCAGCCTGCCGAGGCCGCGTCGCCGTCGTCCCTGTGCGGTGCGGCGTTCTGCCCGGCCGTGCCGGCAGAACTGGATGCAGAGGCAGGTGCGGCGGTAGTGGTCGAGATCGGCGTGTCGTCGCAGGCCGCTGCGAACAGCGCCACGCCTCCGGCGAGCAGGACGGCGATCCTCCGGCGGATCAGGAAACTGGTCATGCACCAGACGCTAGACAGGCCGGTCCGGCCGGCGCGTCAGCCTCCGGGACGACACCGCCGCGCTTGTCATTCTTCCGATGTAGTTGGCCGGACCTACCCGCACTCCACCCTCCGATGTCCGTCTCGCCGTTCAGGAGACGCAGCTACGGCTCGTCGGTCAGTGACGTTGTCGTTGTGCCGGGGTGGGTCGCGCCGGTGGGAATACCTCGGGATATTGGAAAATCGTTTCCAGTGGCACCGCGAATACGCGAGCGATCTTGAAGGCAACCTCGAGGGATGGCGAATACTTGCCCGCTTCAATGGCATTCACGGTCTGTCTGGTGACCCCGATGTGGTCTCCCAACTCGCCTTGGCTCATGCCGAGAGCGGTCCGCATTTCGGTGATCCGGTTGGTGACGAGGGTCGGTTTGACCATTGTCAGACACCGCGCCGATACAGCACCACTTTGATGACTCCGTCGGTGATCTCGGCGATCACCAGCGCGGCAATCAGCGCCTGCGCGATCCAGAATCTCTCCACCTGGACGACGGACAGCCCGATCCCGGCGTACACGCCGGCGGCCAGAATGTAGGCCGCGACCCGGGTGCTGCGCAGGTCGATGAGTCGATCACGCTCGTCGTGGGCGTTGACCTGGGAGCGGAAGACGATCGCCAAGACGATGTGCGTCGCCGCCGCGAGGATTGTCACCACGACGCTGGCCAGGATCATCAACGCCGTGAAGGCAAACTCGCGAGCGGGCGCGGGTGCGCCGGCAACCGGCCCCAGCACGAGCGCGAAGTACATGCCGAAGACCACCACGAGGATGGCGGTCATGGTCAGCGCGCTCTTCTCTTGGAAAGTCACCGGATCTCCTCGCGATGGAAAGAATCTTTGACACTCCGAAGTTAACCCCGAGAAACCGAGGTGTCAAACTTTATTGACAGGCCGCTGGGCGCAGCGTGGAGTGGAGGAGGAGCATTCAGAAACCTGAGTCTTGTGCAGTGAAGGGAGAGCTCCAGCGTGCCGGAGAGTGATGAGCAGGAGGTCCTGGACCGGATCCGTCAAGGGCTGGTCTACACCGAGACAGAAGCAGCGTTCCAGGCTTCCCAGCGACGCAGTCACCTCATCTTCGAGTACAACCACACCCCACCCAGCGATGTCGACAGGCGAAGATCACTGCTCGTTGCGATCCTCGGGTCGGTCGGAGAGCGCACGGTGTTGCTCCCACCGTTCCACGCCGGATATGGAAGCAACGTTCATATCGGCGACGACTTCTTCGGGAACGTCAATCTCACGCTCGTTGACGATGTGGACATCCGCATCGGCGACGGCGTCATGATCGCGCCCAGCGTGACGCTGACAACAACGGGGCACCCGGTGCACCCTGCCCGCCGCGTCGACTTCGCCCGCTTCTCGGAACCAATCGTCATCGAGGACAAGGCCTGGATCGGCAGCAACGTCGTTGTCCTGCCGGGCGTGCGAATCGGATACGGGTCGGTGATCGGCGCGGGCAGCACCGTGAGTCGAGACATCCCTCCGATGGTGGTCGCGGTGGGGGCGCCCTGCAGGGTTCTCCGGCCCGTTACGGACGATGATTTGACGACACGAACTGTCCCCATGGGATGAGTTCTGAACAAGAATGTCGACGGGCGTCAGGACGCGGCACTGAGGTTGGGAGGCGACGTGAGCGGCACGGAGTGGACGGCTGAGCAGGTACTGGCCGAGCTGTCACCCGGGATGCGGATGAGGATCCTGTTCGACACGGCAAAGGCGGCTACCTGGATCGCGCCGGTCGAGTTGGAAACGCTCTTCGCGGAGCCGTCCTACGAGGCTCGCATGGCGGCGTTCTGCATCCTCGACTTCCAAGCCCGCAAGCGGCTCGGCGACCTCGAGCTTCGGGACACCTACCTGCGCCACCACGACCGAATCGACGACTGGGGCATGGTCGACCGGGCCGCACCCCGCGTCATCGGCGCGACCATGACCGGCGGACCCTACGACCTCCTGCACGAGCTCGCCGCCTCTCCCGACCCGTACCGTCGGCGTACGGCGATGACCGCGCCCCTGTGGTTCGTGAAGTACAGCGACCACCCAGATGTGGAGGCAGGCATGGCGATTGCTGCGGTCCTCCACGCCGACCCGGACCCCCTCGTCCACAAACCGGTAGGTATCTACCTCGCGTACGCCGGCGACCGGCTGCCGGAACGGCTGACCGAGTTCCTCGACCTGCACGGCACAGCAATGCCGCGCGCGGCGTACCGCATCGCGATCCGCAAACGGAGGCCAGCAGCGGACAACGGCTGAACATATGTACCGCTGAATCCAAGTGACCAAATGCCGGCAGCGCTCAGGAGATCGCGGCCTTCACCAACTCGATGATCTTCTTCTCCACCACCGGGCTCCACTGTTGGAGCGCGTACGCCACCGGCCAGATGTCGCCGTCGTCGAGGTTCGCCGTGTCCTGGAAGCCCAGGGTCGAGTACCGGTAGTTGAACTTGCCCGCGTCCTGGAAGAAGACGATGATCTTGCCGTCTGCGTTCGCATAGGCGGGCGACCCGTACCAGGTCTTCGGTGACAACTCGGGGGCGGTCGCGGTCACCGTCACATGCACGCGCTCGGCGAGCGCACGATCCTCGGGCGGCATCTCTGCGATCCTGTCGAGGACCGCCTGCAGGCCGTCGGCCTTGTTGGCACCCTTCTTGCCCTCGGCCCGCAGCTCGGCGGCCCGCTCCTTCATCGCGGCACGCTCCTCGGCGCTGAAGCCGCTGGACTCGGCGTTGGCATTGTTTACAGGCATTCTCGGCCTCTCTTCTCGCTCAAGGGCTCGGCGTCGTGCCGGGCTCCCGTCGAAAGGTTAGGCCCGGCCACACCGTGACGCTTCTCGATTCCTGATCGGATCGGGGCCTTCTCATGCCTGCCTGCGAGTGCCTGTCAGAGGCCGGGGAACACGTAGGGGATGTCGTGGAAAACCCGGTGATGGAAGATCTTCCACGCTTCGTCCACGCGGCGCAGTCGGGGCCGGTAGTAGCCAACCTCGATGGGAATGATGGTTCCCTGCGCGCCCAGCATTTCCTCCGGCCAACCATCGGCGGGACGCGCGGCGCCGACCGTGTTGTAGACGATGAACTGCGCGTCGAGGGTCGCCTCGTCACCGTCGACGGTGATGATGTGATCGAACGTCGTGTGGTGGCTCCAGCCACGCGGCGGGTGCGGCGCCATGAGACCTGCGACGGCCTTGCCGATGGTTTCAGCACCCTGGACTTCCGAAACCTTGGCGTACTCACGGTCGTCTCGATTGAACACTTCCACCACGGCGTCGGCCACGAACAGCGCGGACATGGCCTGCGCGTCCCGGTTGTCTGCAGCCCGCGTGTACCGAGACAGGATCTCGGAGACCTGGCGTTCGTCTGACATGAGTTACTCCCAGTGGGTCCTTGCGCTGGCCGATCTGACCTCGTTCAGCCTCGCGGCTTCGGCCCAGGAGAAAAATGCCCGGCAGGGTTCAACTGATACCCTGAGAGTATGAATCACGTCGAGCTATGGCAGCTGCGCTACTTCATCGCCGTAGCCGAGGAGCTTCATTTTGGCCGCGCTGCCGAACGGATCGGGATGGCGCAGCCACCATTGTCCCGGGCTATATCGAAGCTGGAGCGGCGTCTGGGGGTGCGCCTACTCGACCGGACGACGCGTTCCGTGACGCTGACTCCCGCAGGGCAGACGCTGGTTGATGAGGCTCGAGAGATCATCATCGCCGTGGATCGGGCGGTGGCGCGGACCCGAGCGACGGTGACGGCGCGGATCCGGATTGCCGCGATCCCTGGTGTGGGCGTCGACCTGCTCCGGAGGGTCCTCGACGTCGTCGCCGCGGATCCATGCCAGCAACCGCCTGAGCTGGTGTTCACCCAAACGCCGCTGGCTGCCGTGCGTGCGGGAGACGCTGACCTGGCGATCGGTTGTGACACTGAGGGCCTTCACCGGCTCGAAGGTGTGGTGCTGGACACCGAGGATCCAGTGTTCCTGGTGCCCGCTCACTCACCACTGGCCGCCCGATCTTCTATCGCCCGGGGTGAGCTGGCGGCGCTGCCTTCGTTTCAGTACCCCGCCCCCGACGTGCCCTTGGATGAGCTGCTGGCGCTGGTGGCGCTTGATCGGCTGCTGACGGTTGTGGGCGATAGTGCGTCCGACCGGCTCACCGCCGATGTCGTCGCTGTCCCCACTGACGGGTTTCCGCCGATGCGGGTCGTCTTGGCGTGGACGCAGACTGTCATCGGTGAGATCGTCGCCGCCGCACAAAGGCCGGCCGTTCACCGCTGATCCGTGATGGGACGCCGATCCCGGCCGCTCGGGCGTAAACGCTGGCGGCTCAGCCGCCCGCGAAGAAGTCGAGGTAGGCCTGGGCCAGCGCCGCCGGGTTCTCCAGCGCGATGTTGTGACCGGACGCGGGGATGACGGCGCCGCGGACGTCGCGGGCCACTTGCGCGAGCTGTTTGGATACTTCGTCCCCGAGATAGGCCTGCGCGCCGACGGCCAGGACCGGGCAGCTGATCGGGTCGGCGTAATGCGGGCGGTTCTGTTCGGCGTCGGTCTGACGAGCGCGGAACATCTCCAAGATGGCCCTGGTGCCGCCCGGCTGCTCGGCCGAGTGCACCATTTCATCGATGTCCTCCTCGGCCAGCGCGCTGGGGTCCCACATCTGGCGTCTGGCGTAGTACGTCCAGAACGGCCGTTCCCGCCCGGCCAGCAGCAGTTCTGGCACGTTCGGCAGGCTGAAGAAGCTGAAATGCCAGCCGGTGCGAACGTCGTCGGCTGCGAGCGAGGGGTCGCGTTCGCCGCCTGGCAACCCTGGGCCGGCCGGCAACCCTGGGAGGAGCGTTTCCTGGAACACCAGTTGCTTCACCCGGGGCCGATGGAAGGCGGCGACGGCGTAGGCGATGGCCGCGCCCCAGTCCTCGCCGGCGACGCGGAACTGGTCGAAGCCCAGGTGGGTGGCCAGTTCGGCGACGTCACCGGCCATCGTGGCGGTGTCGTAGCCGGTCAGGGGGCGCTGCGAACCGCCGAAGCCTCGGTTGTCGACCGCGATGACGGTGTAGTGCGGGGTCAGCAGCGGCACGATGTGGCGCCAGTACGACATGGTCTTCGGCACGCCGTGCAACAGGAACACCGGCTCGCCGGCGCCGCCCATCGCGTAGTGGATCTCCACGCCGTTGACCTTGGGCTTGCCGTGTGTAAGCCGGACTCCGGCGTGGTCAGTGAGGTTCATCTCGGCGAACTCCTTCTCTTCGGCCGGGGAAGTTTCGCCCGGTACAACCACGCCTCCGTTGCCGGCGATGTCGCCTGCGTCGCACCTGCCTCAGATGGAGTCCATCTGACGATCAGATGGTCGCGGCCTGAGGGCACCGACAGCCGCGCCATTTCCGAGTCGACAGCGCTGCGTTGGCCAACAGGCGCCAGTTACCTGCCCGCGAGGTGGATGCGCAGCAGCTGATCGGCGAACTGCCGTGCTGCCGGGCTGGTCTCGCCGGCCGAGGGCAGGATCAGGTAGAGATGCCTTTCCAGACGCACGCCCTCAACCGCGATCAGCCGCAGAACGCTGTCTGGTGCGGTCAGCACTGGGTACTGCAGGCCAGCTGGAGCGAAGCCGATACCGACGCCGGCGCTGACCAGCTCGAGGAAGAGTTGCCAGTCGCCGACCTCACAGACGACGTGGCGCGGTATTCCTTTGCCGGCGAACGCGGCGTCACTCAACAGGCGAGCCGTCCACCCTGGGGGTACCTCGACGAACCGCTCGTTGGCGAGTTGTCTCAGGTTGACCTCAGCCCGCTCCGCCAGGTGGTGATCGGCACGGCAGACGAGGTGCAGCGGCTCTCCCGCCAGGCGAGTCATCCGGACGCCCGGGACCTGGCTGACCGCGGGTCCGATCACGCAATCCAGTTCTCCCGTCGCGACCATCGAGATCATCGTCAACGCGGGCGCGTACTGCAGACGCAGGTTGATGCCGGGATGATCGCGGGTGAACTCGCCGAGATAAGACGCGAACGGCACCAGATGCTGCGCGGAGAGCGAGACGCCGAGGCGCAGTGTGCCGATGAGCACGTCACGGGTGTGCTGTACGGCCTGTTGCGCCTGCGCAGCGCTGGTCAAGGTCCGGCGAGCCGGGCCCACCAAAGCCTCGCCGGCCGCGGTGAGTCGGACGGGCCTGGTTCCGCGGACGTAGAGGGGCGTACCGAGTTCGCGTTCGAGGGCCTGGAGCGAGTTCGACAGGCCTGACTGCACGATGAGCTCGCGTTTTGCGGCGCGGGTGATGCTGCACTCCTCGACCAACGCCAGGAAGTGACGTAGCTGTCTGAGTTCCATCGGCCACCGCCTCTAGGCCTGAAATGCAGCATATCTGGACAGTGTCATCTGTCAGGCAGATGCAGTGCATCCATGCGCACCGCCGAGGCCTACTCGGCATCGCGGGTGGTGGCCTCCGATCCAGTCGATTCCGTCGACCTCGTGCCCGTACTCTCGTCCATCTTGCCCGCCTCGATGGGGGCGAGGCGCCGCCGTTGAAGCTCATCGCGTTCAATGTCCGGGATCGTCATCGACTCGGCAAGCACGGCGGCGAACGCGTCCACGTGAGTGTTGTCGATGTCAGCGTGGAAGAGCCATCTGATGTTCTCGTCTCGCGTGATCAGGTCGATCGCCAAGCGCGTGTTTCTGTCCTCTGTGATTGCTGCTCGGACGTATCGCACCCGGTCAATCGGGATGTCCTGACGGATCTCGCCTTGCTCAAGGAAGGCGTTCGTCTTGGCCGTGATGATGCGCCGATCCGTAACGGCGACCAATGTCTTTGCCGCCGCCTTGTCCCTCGCTGCCGCCAACTTCTCCTTCGCTCCGCTGAAGATCGCAGAAATTGGACCGAGAGCATCGAGCTGATCGGGGAAGCCGAGGACACGGACGGTCTCATCGTCCTCGAGGAACCATCGCAGGATGCGGAGGTACGGCTCGAGAGTCAGCGATCCGGGTGCGCAGACGACGGCCGGAGCCTCGAGTGGAGGGGCCGGCGGATGGAGCGCATCGGCAAGAGGCTTGATCGCCTCTAGAAGACGGGCGGAGGTTTGGCGGGCCGCACTCGCGTCCCTCCGCTTGCCCGGCAGTGGCAGTGTGTCGCGTCCAGGCAGCTCGGCGATGATTCGGAGCTCCCGCGTCAGCGAGTCGACGAGGCTCGTCGTCTCGGCGCGAGCAGAGGCGAGTTCCTTGCCGGTGTGGCGCGCAATAGCGTCGACGAGCCGGGCCTCACCAGCGTCTTCAGAACCAGCGGTCCGTGCCCGCGCGGCGTGGAGCGCCTGATATCCGATCCATGCCTTGACCGAGGACAGGAGAGCGTAGGCGTCGAAGAGGATTGCCTCAGCGTTCGTCTCGAGATACTCACGGCGGTCATGTGTGTCGAGCTGATGGATCTGCCGGATGTGATCGCCGACGTTCAGTCGGTACTGGTCAACCTGCTTACTCAGGTCCGCCTTCTTGCCCGCGACGGTGTCCCACAGGGACGCCGGGACCGATCCGACCTCTCGCGCCTGGTCAACTACCTGATCGACGGTGGCGACGAGCGCCGTCAGCTCGGCCCACTGTCCGTGGCGGATGGTCGTGAGTACCTGGCTTGTCAGCGCGATGTTGGTTCTGACAAGGCCGTTGATCTCACTCAGCTGCATCTGAAGGGCGATGATGGCCAGCGCCGGCCCGATCGCAGCCGCGGTCTGCGCCGCGCTCACCGCGGCCACGGGGATGAAGCGGGCCTGAGCGAGGATGCCACTGGAGGACATCACTGTTCCGAGGTTCGCGCCATCCTTGACGGCGAGCGTTCCGCCGGCCATCAGTAGGGCCCGGGTCGCGTCGCTGACCCTGTAGAGCCCCTGCGCGCTGGCGAATGCGGTTCCGAGGTTGCCGGCCACGGTCGCCGTGTTTCCGATCGAGGTGAGGACTGTGGAGAGATGCTTGCGGTCGGCGGACGACACGAGCCCGAAGTCGATCAAATCGAGCTTGAGTTCCGGCGGGACCTCACCGAAGACGACCGCAATCCCTGGGAGCACCTCCGCCAGGACCGTCGATGCGGTCGTCGAGTCGATGTCCGACTTGGGTGCCGGATCGTCCACAACAGATCAACTCCCAGCGAGGGCGCGCAACGGCCAGACGTCGTCGGCGTTCAGTGCCGGAGTCTAGGGCTCGACGCCCAGCGGTTCAGTGCCAACCCCACCTCCCGTCGCTCCGCGAACGTCAGGATTCACCTTCCTGCCCAGAACGCGGCAGCTCGGCACCGGCTCGTTCTGTCACGCAGGTCCGATCTGTGTCAGCCTTGGCCGGGCTCGCCGCCCGTCGGGGGGCTTCTCGCACTGTCCTGGGACAAAGGCGACGTGGTGGACGGAGCCCTAGCAGCAAAGGAGAGCTCTTCTTATGCGTTCGCTCGTCAGCACCATCTTCGTGCGCATCACCTGGGTGCTCACCATCGCCGCCCTGCTGGCACTCAGTACCTCGGCGGGACTCTTCGATCTCTCCCGACCGGCCCAGGCAGCCACCGCGGCCCTGTCGTCTCCCGCCGGCCAGCGCCTGGCGACCGACTTCATCGCTGATCAGTTGCTGGTGGCCGTGCCCGGGCTCAGCGAGAAGAAGGCGCATGACCTGGCCACCACGGTGGCCGCCGATCCCGGCACCCTGGTGGCGCTGAAGCAGGCCAACCTGAAGTCGTCGTCGGCGCCGCAGGACCGGGCCGCCCTCCTGGAGGTCGTGGCCTCCCAGCTGAAGGAGAGCAATCCCAAGGTTGCCGCCGCCACCAAGAAGTACGCCGGCCAGGTCCAGGCCGCTGCTGCTTCTGGTCAGGCGGATCCGGACGGCGGCGCGCTGTCGGATCCTGCATCGCCGGTCGGTGGGATTCTGAAGCGGGTGCAGCAGTTCACCGGCGGCGCGACCAACGTGTCAGCGGTGATGTCCGACCTGAAGGCGCAACTGGCGCAGATCGCTCGCGTCCTGGCCGGTCTGGCAATCCTCACGGCGCTGGGCGCGCTGCTGTTCGCACCGTCCCGGGCTCGGGTCGTGCGTTCGTTCGGCTGGATGTTCATCAGCATCTCCCTGATCCCGGCGGCCATCGGGTGGCTCGTGCCGGATCTGGTGCTGGCGCGGATGTCGTCCGACTGGGCCCAGGCGCTCGCGGTAGGCCTGCGGGTGGGTGGTAGCCGCCTGATCGGGCTGTTTGTTGGGCTCCTGTGTGCCGGCGTGGTCCTGCTGGTCCTGGGCATGATCGGCCCCCGCATCGGGTCCGTGCTCACCCCGACGCGGACGCCGGGGGAGCGCAGGCCGGGCGCACCGTTTCCTCCGGCCGGTCGACCCCAGGAGGCGGCGAGGCCGCCTCGTCCCGGGCAGCACTTTCCGGAGGAAGTCGCCATCACGAGGCCGCTGGAAACGTTCCCCCACGATCCCCGCTACGCCACTCCGCCTTCCGGGTACCCGTACCCGCAGTCGTACCCGCAGTCACAGCCGCCGCCGGCGTTCCCGGGCGGCCAGTATCCGGACTACGGCCCCTACGGCGAGCAGCCCACCGACCAGGAGTCGTACGGGCCTCCCGGAGACGGCAGCGATCGCTGGCGCTGACGCGATCACGACCTGCTCAAACGCGCGGTGCCTCGATCCGGTCAGCAGAGTGCCCGCGCCGTTTCGCGATCATCGTTCGGATCCCGAGAAGCACCAGCAGCAGAGCGGAACCGAGCAGGAGGAAGATCAACGGGTTGACGAGCGGGGACACACGTTGTTCGGTGTGACCGTCCCGGTACAGGCAGGTGTAGTCAAGCGGGAAGAGTCCCTCCTGAACTCCCCGAAAGTCCTCGTACTCCCCGTCGTTACAAAACACCGTCGCGCTGGTCGGTGTGAGCATGCCGCTGCCGAGCGCACCCATTACCCAGAGCGGGATGGTCGAAATCAGCGCAAGAAAAGCACAGGCGAACAGGTTTCCGGGTCTGGCGATCATTGAGCATGGCCTCCACCAGCGTTGACGGCAGCATTTCACCCAGTGAGGCGCTTGCATCATATTGGACGGTTGCTTCGGCGCGCGTAGGGCACGTGGGCATGGGCTCCCGTAGCGGCCGAGGCCACCTGACCAAGCTGCATCGCCCAAGCCGGCCCGACACCTCAGAGTCGCCGAGCTACGAAGCGGGTCATTTCAGGCTCGGCTGAATGGTGTTGCGACTACTTCGGGCCCGAGTGAGACTGCGGTCAGGTCGGCTGAAGCTCGGCGAACACTGAGGCGGCGGGCGGCGCATCCCCGTGGTGTCGCCCATTTTGCCTGTGCGTCAACGCTTCTGGCGTCTCGTCCATGGTTGCGGTTGAACGCGACATGCCCGTTGAAAGGAACAGAGGATGCGAGTTCGCCTGTCCCGAGGTCGCCCAACCCGCAGCGGGTGGCGTAGTCCGGCGTTCGTCGCCGTGCTGTCCGCTGTGACCGTGGCGGTGGCCCTGCCCAGCACGTCTGCCAGCGCGGTGTCGTCAGAGAATGCCGCGGCCGCAAGCACGACGGCTACGGCCGGCGGTACAACCGGTGCGGAAAGCCCGGCCGTCGTAGCGGAAGAGACCAAGGCCAAGGTCAAGGCTCAGGTAGCGGTGCCGGAGAACAAGCGGTCGGCCACCCTCGGTGCCAACTGGAAGTCCTCCGACGACCGCGCCTGGACCACCTCGGGCGACGGTGACGGCCTGCACCTCATGATCGCGGACGCGGACCAGGGCTACCGCTGGCGCACGGTGGCGACGCTGTCCGAGCCCGGCATCGAAACCGACCAGTGGATCGGCAACGTGTGCCTGACCGGATCGGGCCGGCGCGCGGTGGTCGCTTACGCCCCGCGGACTTTCACCAACAAGGAGGCCCTGTTCGACCGGGGTGCTTTCACGGCCGTCGTCGACCTGAAGACCGGCACGGTTCGCAAGCTCACGGCCCGGACCAGCCTGGCGTACTTCAACCCGTCCTGCGGCGCCGCCGAGAAGGCCGTGCTGACCCAGGGCGGGGACACCGACCTCGGCCGCACCCGGCTGCTCGAGCTCGACGCCGCTACCGCCAAGATCAGTAACCGGATCGAGATCAAGGGCCAGCTGACCTCGCCGGTGCCCACCGCCGAGGGGATCGTCGCCGCGGACAGTGGCGCGCTGGTGCGAGTGAGTAGCTCCGGCAAGCGTCAGTGGCTGGCCGCAACCAGCGGTGTTCCGTTCCGGGTGGCCGCCGACGCGCAGGGCGGCGTCGTCTTCATGGAGCAGACCGGCAAGGAGACCGCGAACGTCCGGCGCGTCGGCCTCAGCCCCGCGAAGAGCGCCGCGAAGAGCCCCGCGAAGAGCAGCGCCAAGAGCACCGTCACGGAGGTGGCGGCCACGACCACCGCCGCGACCCCGGTGACCTTGGCCTCCGGCCGCCTGAGCGAACTGGAGGTGACCTCGAGCAGGGGTGGCCAGGTCTTCGTGACCGGCGCCCGCCGGGACCAGAAGATCAACGCCAGTGTGTCGCTGCTGGCCGTGCCCGCCGGTTCCGCCGTGTCCACCGAGGGCGACCTCGCGCTGACCTCCACGCTGCGTTCGGGCAACGCCGACCCGCGGGTGCCGGTCGCCGACCCGGCCGCGGCTCAGCCGGTCGACATCAAGGCCACCGCCCTGACCACGGACAAAGCAGTGACGTTCACCCAGGTGCCGACGGCAGGCGGCGATGCCAGCGCGACCGCCCTCACGCCCGCCCTGACCGGTCCCGCGAAGCCCGCCACCAAGGCAGGTACGTCCAGCACCGCTTCGGTGGCGCTCGCGGCAGCGGACCCGGACGACCCGGCCGATGCCGCCGACCGGTACTGCTCGGTGCCGCGCAACGACCCGCGCAACCAGGCCATGCAGCCCAAGCCTCGGCAGGTGGAATGGGCCGTCGACCAGGCGGTCCGGGACTCGCTGACGCTGAGCCGGCCGGCCAACTGGAAGAACCTGGGCATGCCGGCGTACAACATCCGCAGTTACTTCCCGCTGGTCACGCTGAACGGCGGCGGCTACGTGCCCGCGCAGATCATGTTGGGGATCACCGCGCAGGAGTCGAACATGTGGCAGGCGTCGCGTTTCGCCGTCCCCGGCATGACCGCGAACCCGCTGATCGGTAACTACTACGGCCTGGACATCTACAACAGCACCGAGGCCGACGACTGGACGATCCGCTGGGACAAGGCCGACTGCGGTTACGGCGTCACCCAGGTGACCGACGGCATGCGCCTGGCCGGGCACGAGAAGGAGAACGAGACGGCGCTCCCGTACGACAAGCAGCGGGCCGTCGCCCTGGACTTCGCCGCCAATGTGGCCGCCGGGGTGAACATCCTCAAGGACAAGTGGAACCAGACCCGCGCCGCGGGCATGACCATCAACGACGGGAATGTCTCCAAGCTGGAGAACTGGTTCTACGCGGTCTGGGCCTACAACTCGGGCTTCTACCCGCCGGCCGACGCGCCCAAGAACAGCGGCGCATGGGGTGTGGGCTGGGGCAACAACCCGTCCAACCCCAACTACCCGGCCGGGCGGCCGCCGTTCCTGGACGACTCGATGGCCGACGCCAGCCACCCGCAGGACTGGCCCTACCCGGAGAAGATCATGGGCTGGGCCGGTCACCCGGTGGAGATCCTGGAATCACCGAACACCCTGGTGGCCGGTTACCGACCGGCGTACTGGAACGGGAACCCCGCCGACCCCACGGACTCGCGTCGGCCTGAGGAACAGCCGGGCACAGGGGAGTACAACCGCTACCACGTCAAGCCCCCGGCCAACCAGTTCTGCAACGCCAACAACGAGTGTGTGCCCGGAGCCAAGTACCAGCCGAACGCCCCCGACATGGGCAGCGAGCCGGCCGGTCCGTGTGCAAGCACGGACGCGCAGGGCCGGTACGACCTGCACTGCTGGTACCACACTCCGTCTACCTGGAAGACCGACTGCCCCCAGACCTGTGGCAATGAGATCGTCCGGTTCGACCCGGGATACGCCTACCAGGACGACGGTACGGCCTACCCACCGACGTGTTCGCTGTCCGGACTGCCGGCCACCGGCAACGTTTACGTCGTCGACGACGTGCCCCCCGGTACCCCGGTGATCAGACCGAACTGCACCAACACCTGGACCAGCAGCGGCTCGTTCAAGCTCAGCTGGCCGCAGGACAGCCTCGGCAAGTACCCAGGCAAGATCGACACCCATCAGCTGGGCGTCGGTTTCGGCGGTCACATGTGGATGACCAACGCGCGTCCCGATCCGCTCCAAAAGGAACTGCTCACCGTCACCGGCACCTGGACGTTCAACACCAGTTACACCGGCATGGGCCGGGTCTGGGTCGCCCTGCCGGACATCGGTGCCGGCGATGCCAAGACGACGTATGAGGTGAAGACCAACCGCGGCTGGCGCCAGGCCCAGATGCAGCAGAAGTCGTCCGGTACCGGCAACCGCTGGGTGTCCCTCGGGGTATTCGAGTTCAGCGGCCAGCCTCAGGTTCGGCTGAGCACCAAAGCCGCGGACGGGAACGGCACCCAGCGAGTCGCCTTCGATGCGGCCGCCTTCGAGACCGTCACCCCGCAGACGGTGTCGGTCCTGCACTGGAACCTGGCCGGGGCGACCGAGCGCAATCGCGGCGACTACCTCGTGGTGGACCGGATGGTGCAGGAGGTGCTGGCCAAGCAGCCGGACGTGGTCACCGTGAACGAGACCTGTCTGAACCAGTTCGACAACCTCGGCGGCAAGCTGGCCCAGGCCGGTTACCGGATGGATAGTGACTTCGTCACCTCGCAGACGATCAACCATGGTTGCGCCAATGCCCTGGACTTCCGGCTGGCGGTCGGCAACGGCGTCCTGGTCCGGGGAGAGATGAAGAACAACAACGACTATGTCTTCGGCACCGACGGCGTCCTGCGCGAAGGCGATGCCACCCAGTTCGTCACCGATCGGGTTGTCGGCTGCCTGACCGCCCGGATCACCGGGACCACCAAGGACACCAAGATCTGCACCACTCACCTGGCACAGGAGGAGAAAGACAAGAACCCGAAGTGGGTTGCTGCGCAAGCGCAGACCCGGGAACTGGCCCGCTTCTTCGCCAACGAGACCAAGACCGGGCCGTTCATCCTGACCGGTGACTTCAACATCCCGACCCCGCCCGACGATCCGGCCATGAGGGCGATCTACAGCGGGTTCAACGGGACCGGAGACTTCCGGGAGGCCTTCGAGGAACGCGCGTGCGACACGACGACAACCTGCGAGATCCAACAGGGTGGCCCGCCGACTCAGTCGAGCAACCGGAAGCTCGACTACATCTTCGCGGACCGGAGAAACTTTACCGTTCCGTCGGGGAGAGCCTCGATCAACACGGACCCGGGCAGGTGCGCCAACCCGGAGCTGCCCGAGTGCTCTGACCACTACCTGTACTACGCGGAGTTCCGCATGGTGAAGTAGGAGCCGGCACGAGCAGGCAGGGCCCGGACACCGATGGTGTCCGGGCCCCGCTGTCGTTCCAGCCGAACGGCAGGGCTGAGCAAGCGGTGGAGAACACCTTGGGATCGGGCAGGTCAGTAACTGTGTGTACCGTGACCTTGCTGCACCCGAATGCGCTGGACCTTCCCACCGAAATGCGGTGCCGCACTCGCTATCACGCGATGACTCTCGGCCCGGGTCATCGCGTGATACCAAGTCGCTCGGCCGGCAGCTCGGTGGGTGAGATCGCCAAAAGGGTCTGCCCCGGGCGCGCGGCCCGGGGCAGACCTTTGGTGGTCGGGGAGACATCGAAGCCGGATCGGCCGGCCTCGTGATGCGCGTGAACCGCGCGATTCAGATCTTGCGGTTGTAGTTCGGCCAGTTGCAGATGACGTCGTTGTGCGCGGAGCCGGTCCAGGCCGGCTGGTTGTCCGGCCAGCTCCACATCGGCATCATCAGCCAATTCCTGGTCGCCGGACCGAATTCGCCGTCTACTTCCAGCCCAGCGCCATGGCCGGCGTTCGCGTTCCGCTGCAGGGCCACGACCTGCGCCTTGGTCGCCGGGCCGTACTCACCGTCGACCGCGATCGACGAGCCCCAGCACCATTTCAGGGCCCGCTGCAGCACCTTCACCGCATCGTTCTTGTTGCCCTGCTTCAGTTCGCAGGTGCGGTTGCCGCTCTGGTAGCTCGTGGTGGGCGTGTGCTCGACCCAGTCCGTGGAGTAGGTCTCGTAGTAAGTCGTCCAACTGGTACAGGTGGGATAGGCGGCCTGCGCCGCCGTGGCGGTCACGATGCCACCGCCGAGGAGCAGCGGCAAGGTCGCGAGCAGGATGATGAGTCTACGCAACGGATTACCCTTCTGGGTCGCGAAAGCATTGGATGAAACATGTGGTTTGACCAGGTCTTCCATGGACCACGGTTGATGGTGCGACGCAAATGGCGCGGATATCAATGCCTTTCAACCAAGCATGAAAGGATGGTCTCACCAGCGCGGCCGGTCTTGAATGGGCGCCATGGACGTTGACGGCGACCCTGGTGAGAGGTTCCGCATGACTGTCGACCCGAGCGCACGACCTCGCTCCTCCGCGCCCGGCCCTGGCGCAAGCGTCCGGGCAGTGAGCGGCTCACCCGGCCGCCCACGCAGCAGTTGGCGTCCGGCGATCAGCGTCACGGTGCTCCTGGCCCTGCTTCTCGGCGGAACCGGCGCGGTGACGGCCGGAGCCGCCGAGCAGCTGCCCACCGGCGGAAAGCAACAGCCGGTCCAGCAGCGGTCAGCACCGGACAGCAAGCCGTCGGCCGTACCGCTGAAGGACCGTAGTGCCTCGCTCGGGGCCGCGTACCGGGCTTCGACCGACCGGGCCTGGACCACAACCGGCGATGCCGACGGCTTGCACCTCCTGGTCGCCGACGAGAAGTCCGGATACGCCTGGCGCACCGCGGCCACCCTGATGGAACCCGGGTTCGACACTGATGCGTGGATCGGCAATGCCTGCGTGACCGCTTCCGGCAAGCGGGCGGTCGTCGTCTACGGGCCCCGCACGTTCACCAACACCCCGACCCTCTTCAGCCGGGGCGGGTTCACCGCCGTCGTCGACCTGCAGACCGGGAAGGTACGCAAGCTGCCCATTCAGGCGTCGCTGGCCTACTACAACCCAGGGTGCGGCTCAGGCGAGAGCGCGGTCCTGACCCAGAGCGGTGGTGACGACAAGGCGGCCACCCGGCTGATCGAGGTTGACGCGGCCACCGCCACGTCGGCCGCACCGATCGAGCTGACCGGGCAGGTCACCTCGGCCGTCCCGGTCGGTGCGGGGGTTATCGCCGCGGCCGACTCGGCGCGGATCGTCCGGATCACTCGGGACGGCCGGCGCACGGCTTTGGCCACGGCCAACTCCGTTCCGTACAACCTGCGCGTCGACCGGAACCGGGGTGTCGTCTTCCTCGACCGGTCCGGAGACCAGGCCGCAGTCCACCGAGTACCGGCGGCCGCGGCGCCGACCGGCGATCCGGGGACGGCCCGGACGCTGGCCACCGGAAAGCTGATGGACGTCGGGCTCACCGCGACGGCCAACGGCACCGTCTTCATCACCGGCACAGCGAAGCAGACCGGCCCGCTGCCGGCGACCGTGCGCCAGGCGGCGATCGAACGGGACGCGCAGGCGTCGACCGACGGCACCTCAGCCGTCCTGAGCACTCGCTGGTCAGACGGGAAGGACTCGCGGATCGAGCCGTCCGAGGTGGGGTCACGGCCGGTCGACATCGATCTGCGAGCCCTGAAGACCGGGCACACACTGGGTTTTCGAGTGGATCCGACCGCGTCTGCCTCCAAGTTCGTCGCCCAGGGCGGCGAGCTCTCACCCGCCCTGCGGGTCCGGGGTTCCGCCGGGGCCAAGGTGAGCACCAAGGCCACCGCCCAGGTGGCCGCCGCCGGTTCCCCGACCAACCCGGTGGAGGACGAACGATACTGCTCTGTTCCGCGCAACGACCCGCGCAACCAGGCCATGCAGCCCAAGCCGCGCCAGGTCGAATGGGCGGTCGATCAAGCGATCACCGGAAATCTGAACTCATTGATCAGCCGGCCCGCGAACTGGAAGAACCTGGGCATGCCGGCGTACCAGCCGCAGACGCTCTTTCCGCGCCCGACGCCGGCCGGCGGCGGGCGGGTGCCCGCGCAGGTGATGCTGGGCATCACCGCCCAGGAATCAAACCTCTGGCAGGCCTCGCGATTCACCGTTCCGGGCGTCACCGGTAACCCATTGATCGGGAACTTCTACGGCGTGGACATCTACGACGACACCGCCGCCAACGACTGGAGCATCGTCTGGGCCGACGCCGACTGTGGCTACGGAATCACCCAGGTGACCGACCACATGCGCCTGGCCGGGCACGAGAAGAATGATGCGGACAAGGCCTGGGCCTACCAGACCCAGCGCGCCGTGGCCCTGGACTACACCGTGAATGTCGCCGCCGGCCTGCAGATCCTGGTCGACAAGTGGAACCAGACCCGTAATGCCAACCTCACCATCAACAACGGTGACATCGCCAAGCCGGAGAACTGGTTCTACGCGATCTGGGCCTACAACAGCGGCTTCCACCCGCAGTCGGAGGCGGCGAAGAACGACGGGGCCTGGGGCGTCGGCTGGGCGAACAACCCGGGCAACCCGGAGTACCCGGCCAACCGGTACCCGTTCATGGAGTACACCTACGCCGACGCGGCCCATCCGGAGCGCTGGCCGTACCCGGAAAAGGTGCTGGGCTTCGCCGGTCACCCGCCGGAGCTCCTGGAATCGCCCGGGACCACGGTGGCTGCGTACCGAGCCGCCTGGTGGAACGGTGACGAGGTGACCGGTCCGCTGAACCGGCAGCAGGTGAAGCCGCCGGTGAACCAGTTCTGCAACGCCACCAACCAGTGCGTTCCGGGGCAGCAGAACGTCCCGAACGCACCGGAGGTGGTCGGCTCGCCGGCCGGTCCCTGCGGGCACAAGAACGCGGCCGGCCAGTACGACCTCAAGTGCTGGTACAACCAGGCGAGCACCTGGAAGCCCGACTGCGGCACCACTTGCGGCAACGAATTGCTGCGCTTCGATGCCACCTACGCCGAGCAGGCTGACGGCACGGCTTACTCGCCAAACTGCTCGCTGACCGGTCTGCCGTCCAATGCGCTGGTGATCGACGAGTTGGCGAGCGGGACACCGTCGATCCGCCCTGGGTGTGGGCAACCGTGGACCCAGGCGGGCACGTTCCAGTTCACCTTCGCCTCGGACGGAGCCGGCCTGTACCCCTCGAAGATCGACACCCATCAGCTCGGGGCCGGCTTCGGTGGCCACTTCTACTTCAGTCACACCCGCACGCCCGCTCAGGAAGGGGGGAAGCTGAAGGTGACCGGCACCTGGCGGCTGAACACCGCCCAGACCAACAAGTGGGAACGCATCCTGGTTCACCTGCCCGACCACGGCGCCCATACCCAGCAGGCCGCGTACAAGATCGACCTGGGCAGCGGGTCGTTCACCCAGACCCGGTACATCAACCAGAAGCGCAAGGCCAACAACTGGGTTTCGCTGGGGGTGTACAAACTGACCGGCGTTCCCCGCGTGCAGTTGAGCACCGAGACCGACGACGGCACCGGAGACGAGGACGTGGCCTTCGACGCCGTTGCGTTCCAGCCGCTGCCGGCCAAGCCCAAGCACATCGTCGCCGTCCTGGGCGACTCGTACACCTCCGGCGAAGGGGCGGGCAACTACCTGCCGGAGACCGACACCGACCACGGCACCAGCCGCTGGAATGCCTGCCGGCGCAGCAAAGACGCCTGGGGCCGGCGGATCGTCCTACCTGGCACGAACGGGCCGCTCGGGACGAAGGCCGACAACTTTGACACCGACGTCGAACTCGGCTTTGTCGCCTGTTCCGGCGCCCGGACCTCCAACGTCTGGAACGCCTCGTACGACTCCAATCAGCAGCCCTTCCACGAAGGCGAATTCAACGAACAGAAGCAGGTCGTCTCCGGGGTGCTGACGTCCGACACCACCCTGGTCATGCTGACGCTCGGTGGCAACGACGGCGCCGGCTTCACCCAAGCCATGATCGACTGCTCCGGAATCGGCCAGAACTGCAACGAGGACCCCAATTTCCTGCCCACCTACAAAGCCAAGACCGACACCATGATCAACAATCTGCGGATCACCCTGGTGGACATTGCGGCCAAGGCACCGAACGCACGGATCGTGCTCATGGGATACCCCGAATTGCTGAGCAGAACGGTGAAGTGTGCCGGCTCGCTGTACTTCAACATGCCGGAGGTGGCCGCCCTCGCAACCCTGGTCAACTACGCGGACGACCAGCAGAAGCTGATGGTCGACGCGCTGCGCACCGGAACGCAGAAACTCAAGACCGAGTACGCCAACCCGGTGGCCGACTTCGTCGGGCACGCTGGGTGCGACGACCCGGAATGGATCAACAAGATCGTGACCGGGCCGGTCGGCGACGGCGACTTCCACCAAGACGATCCGGTCAGCAAAGCCAACGGATCATGCACCTATTCCTGGCTGCCCGAAGTGTGCTTGAGCCGCGCGTCGTTCCACCCGAAGGTCGACGGGACCGGTGACCCGGGCTACGCCGGGGTGATGCGCAAGCGACTCGTCGAAATCGGTTATACAGGTTCATGACCGATTCATTGTCTGGGCCGCCGTCCGGGCGGTCCCGCAGCAGCCACACCCCCCTCTGGTGGCTGCTCGGGATCGTCGGGACGGCGGCCCTCATCGTGGGTCTCTTCCTGCTCGTGACTCCGATCGTGCTCTTGCAGAACCAGTCGAGCCACCGCGACGAGGTTGAGCAGGCGCAGGCTGAGCAAGAACGACAATCGGCGCTCGCAGCTCAGGACCGGTTGCGGGCCGCCGCTGCGGATGGCGGGCTGACCGACCTGGAGATCGCCGACGCGGTCGGCCGGCTGTGGTCGATCCAGCGCACTTCCCAACAGGTTCGCGTCACCACCGGATATCACGCCGATGAGCCGGTCGCCGGCTGCTACGTCCTGGTTCTGACCGTTCCACTTGGGCCGAGTTCGAAGGGCTCACTGGAGGTAGGTACCCCGTGCCCGAGCGGCCCAGCGTCGGCACCGACGGCGGGTCCACGCGGCTATCGTGAATCGCGATCAGTCTCATGACAACAGTGCCTTGGAATCATCGCTGGCCGTGCCGCAGGCTGGTGGCGATGCGACTGCGAAGCAAGAGGGGAACTGACATGACCGCTGTCTACACCTGGGACGTCTTCTCCACCCTCGACGGCTACGGCTCCTCGAGCCGGACGCTCGACGGCCACACCCAGGAGCTCGTCTACCACCGCACACTCCGGTGACGGCGTCTTCCCGCTGCGTCCTGCAGATGCGTCTGGTCGTCGAGGCCGACGACTACGAGGACGCGGTTCGGTTCTACCGCGACGTCCTCGGCGCTGCCGAGGAACTTCAGCTCCACGGGGACGGCGGTGAGCGAGTCACGATTCTCGATGTTGGCCGCGCCACGCTTGAGATCTCCAGCCCGGAGCAGGTGGACATGATCGACCGCGTGGAGGTGGGGCGAAGGGTCAGTCCGAGGCTGCGGGTAGCCTTTGAGGTTGCGGACGCCGAGGACGTCACGGATCACCTCGTTCAAGCGGGAGCAGATCTGCTCGCCCCTCCCACCCGGACCCCGTGGGGGTCGCTCAACTCCCGTCTGGACGCTCCGGGAGGTCTCCAGATCACCGTGTTCGAGGAACTCGCGAGCGGAGAAGCGAACGAGGACTGACCTGTAGATCATGGCCGCCGCCGTCACCTCGGCCCGAATACCGATGCCGGCACGGCTACCAGCGCCAACGCGGCCGAGGCCGGCGTACTCACCCGTTCGGTCAGCGCTGTGGGTCCGGTAGGTAGGTCTTGTCCACGTACACCCAAGCGACCGTTCCCGAGGCGAGAGCGACTTCGAGCCGGGCGTAGTCGTCGACCTCGTACTCGTCGGCCGCCGCCAGGTCGTCCGGGGTGATGGGCAGGACCTGGCCATGGACTTCGTCAGTGGGGTCGCTGCTGAGCAGCACCTATGCAACCACACGACGTATCCAGGGCGGTTTGCTGGCGTGGCGGGGAAGGGTTCATTCGTTCAGGAATCGGCGGAGACTTCCACCACGGCAGGGAACCCGGGCTCCGTCCTCGCCCGGGCCCTGGTGAGCGCGGCGCAGGGCCTGCGCCTGGATCGGCTCTTCGGCCTGCCATCCTTGACCGAGGACCATCCGTACGGCAGAGGGGGTCACAGGTGGGGTTGGATCGGGAGGTCCTGACCGGCGGTGGGGTCAACGAGGTGGTGCGGATTGGCAGTACGGTGCGCCGCCCTACCGGCCCGTGGTCGTCACGGGTCCACGGGCTGCTCAAGCACCTGCAAGCGGTCGGATTCACCGCTGCGCCGGCGCTTCACGAGGTAACGGCCGACGGCTTCGAGATCCTCGATTTCCTGCCCGGTGAGGTCTGCAACTACCCGGTATCCGAGGCTGCTGCATCGCGCGAGGCTCTGGAAAGCGCGGCGCGGTTGCTGCGGTCCTATCACGACCACACCACCGACTACCTGTCCAGCGCCCCGCTGGAGGGCTGGCAGCTTCCGGTCGGCCACCCGGTCGAGGTGATCTGTCACGGCGACTATGCCCCACACAATGTGGTGCTCAACGGCCGCGAAGCCGTCGGCATCATTGATTTCGACACTGCGCACCCGGGGTCTCGGCTGGAGGACGTCGCCTACGCGGTGTACCGGTGGGCGCCGATCACCGCGCCGGACAACGCTGATGGGTTCGGGACCGCCCGGGCCCAGGCCGCCCGGACGAGGACCTTCTGCGACCAGTACGGACTCGACAACACCGGACGCACCGGGCTGGTCGACGCGGTGATCGTCAGGCTGAACGCACTGGTCGACTTCATGACATCCCAAGCTGCCGCGGGCAACGCCGCATTTGCCGGCCACTTGGCGGACGGTCACCACCTTCAGTATCTCGGCGATGCCGCCTACCTGGATGGTCAACGAGAAGCGTTCACCCGCGCTCTGTTTGAATGATTTTCTCCAAGGCTCTCAGTCGGCATTGCGCTCCGCCGGGGCCGTGAGGGCAGGTATCGGGGCGGACCGGAGGGCGAGACGCGAGGTTGTTGCGCGGATAATGATCTGGACGGTGATGACGGCACCGAGGGCGCTCGCGAACGCAGGCACCGGCCCAGTCGGCACCACGAGAATCGCGACCAGGAAGCAGAACGTGGCGAATCCGATCAGGCCGCGCAGTACACCCCGGAGCAGGACGACCGTTGCCGCGCGCCCGCGCAGGGCGAGAGTGAACGTCGCGACGACACTGGTTGCGATCGGGAAAGGTGCGAGTACGCCGGTCAGGCTCGGACCGAGCCGAGCCGCTGCGCCCGTCACGACCAGAACCAGGACGACGGTCGCGATGGCGCGGGCAGGAAGGTCCCACCACGGCCAGGCCGTGCTGCTCGGTGTTGGGTCCGCCGATGCAGGCCGGTCCGCGGGCATCAGCGCCATAGCGATCCCCGTCCCGGCCAGAGCCAGGACCAGCCCGATCACCGGCGCCACCACCACCGTGGACAGGACCAGATCGGCGACCAGGCAGACACCCCACCCGATACCAAGGGTGTTGAGCTGTCCGAGAACGGCCGAGACCCGGGCGAAGACGAGCGCGAACAAGGCCAGCGTGACCAGCCCCAGCAGAGACGCGCCCGCGGCCCGGCCAGCGAACTGTCGGCCATGATCGAGCTCGGTGATCAGCAGAATCGGTCCGGCGACAACCGGCAGGGCGACCAGGACACCGGTGATGCCCTGCCCCCAACGGCGTCCGGCCAGGGTTGAGAGAACCACCAAAGACGGTGCGAGCACGAGCTTCAGGATCAGCAGCACTGACACCATCCTGCCCGAAGGCTGGGCACAATTGATCGGCGGTACCTATCAGCTGGTCAAAACTACGTCTTGGGCCAGTGGCTGAGGGACGCCCAGAAGTACACGTCGCTCGGGCTGAAGCCGGCGGTGAGTAAATTACCCGCCGGTTCGCCTTGGCCGCCGGCTTGCTCGAGTGCCAGCAGGATCGCTACCTCGGTCCTGACCTGGCCGAGCCAGACCGCGACGACGTCTCCAACCTCGACCGAGTCGAGCGCCTGCCCGACGCCTCGCACTGGGTCCATCACGACGAGGCCGAGCACGTCAACAGACTGCTCATCGACTTCTTCGGCCCGCCCTGACAAGCCAGAACCGCTGACCGTGCAGACACCCCTCGACCAGCAGCGAAAGTGCCTAGCGAGGTCTGATCGCCTACCTCGAGGCGGGCCGGTGTCCCCGGATCCCGGCCATCACCTTGGCGACCTGAGCGTCGAGAGCTTCGAGGGCGGTGAGTTGCTCGGTTTCCGCTGGGCTGCCGGGAAATGCGCGCCGGTCGCATAGGGTCCCGGCGCGCCAGATCTTGGTGATCGAGCGGGTGGCGGTGATGTCGGTGAGGGGATCCCCAGCGACGAGGACGAGATCGGCGTTGTGGTCGATGGCGATGCGGCCACGGTCGGTGAGACCGAAGCTGCGGGCCGGGCCCACGGTGCCGGCAGTCAACGCCTGCGAGGGTGTAAGTCCGCAGCGGACGAGCAGTTCCAGCTCGCGGTGCAGGCTCGCACCGTAAACGGTGCTGGGGATGGGGGCGTCGGTTCCGGCCAGCAGGCAGACACCGGCGGCGACAAGACGCGCCACGTTGTGTTCGGCGCGCGCGTAGGGCGGCATCGTCTCGCGGTGGTCCCAGGACCGGTTCGCGGTGAGCCGCTCGACCCACGCTGAACCGAGGTGGGGACCCAACGCCGGGTCGTTCGCGACCGCCCAGTCGCCGCGCTCACCGAGCGTGTTCTCGATGGTCGCCAGGGTCGGACAGACCGCAGCGCCGGTCTCGGCGAGGCGGATGACCAGTTCGTCGTCGAGTTCCTCACGAGCCGGGATGTGCGCGATCACGTCGACGCCGGCCGCGGCCACGTCCGCCATCGCGGTGGCCGAGGTGGCGTGGGCGACGACCCTCAGGCCGCGTGCGTGTGCTTCTGCGGTCAACGCCGCGATCGTCGCGGCATCAAGGCTGGGCCGGGCGAACGCCCCCGACCCGCCGGACTCGGCGATCACCTTCAGGTAGTCCGCGCCTTCGGCGATCCGATCAGCGACGAACTCGGCCGCCTGCTCCGGGCCGGTCACGGTCGGGAACGGCGCGTACATCAGGGACGGATGCCCACCCGGCGCCGTCGCCCCGATCCCGGCGGACCGCACATCAGCGGCTCCGCTCCGGGTGGCGCGGTCCTTGGCGGCCGCGACTGTGTCCGGCTTGCTGAACATGTCCAGCACCGTCGTCACGCCGAAGGTCAGAGACTGTTCGAGCGCACCGGGCAGCAAGTGGATATGCGCGTCGATCAGCCCCGGGAGCAGCGTTCCGCCGTCCGCGTCGACGACCTCGTCGCCGAGCATGACCGCTGGCTGTTCGGTGCAGTGGGTGATCACGCCGCCCTCGAATCGGACGGAGGTCCAGGGCCGCAGGGTCTCGCCGTCGAAGACGCGCGCGTTGACGATCGTTGTGGCCATCGAACCCTCCGAAGGGAAACTGAAGGAAATCGTAAGCGGCCCTCGGCACAGTTCTGCCTGTCAGCAGCGACACCGCAACCACCAGGGAGACCTTCCGATGCGCAAGCTCATCAACTCCACCTACCTCACCCTCGACGGCGTCGTCGAGAATCCCATCTGGACGTCGCCTTACTTCGCCGAGGAGGCGGCCGAAGTAGCCACCGAGCTCACCACCGGCGCGGACGCGCTGATCATGGGCCGGGCCACCTACGACGGCTTCTCGCAGGTCTGGCCGACCATGGACGAGAACGACCCCACCACCGGTGCCGCCTTCTTCAACAACGTGAAGAAGTACGTGGCGTCGACGACGCTGAAGGACCCCTCCTGGAAGAACACTGAGGTGCTGGAAGGGGATCTGGTCGACGCGGTCACGAAACTCAAGGCCCAGGACGGCAAGGACATCGTTCAGTACGGGTACGGCGAGGTCACCGCGCAGCTCGTCAAGGCCGGCCTGGTCGACGAGGTGAAGTTCTGGATCCACCCGGTCATCGAGGGCGTCCCCAGCTTCACCAGTGTGCTGAGCGACGTGAAGACCACGTTCGAACTGATCGACACCCGGGTCTTCAAGAACGGCGTCATCGTCGCCACCTATCGGCCGAAGGCCACCGCCTGATCGAGGGTGAGCTTGGCGCCCTCGGCCACCAGGTCGTCGAAGCGTTCCTGGCCGAGCGAGCCAACTGCGCGTCGCGCCGCACGGTCGAGCTCGTCCTGCTCGGCCGGGGCGGCCGGGGCCTCGTTGTGGTCGCGGGCGGTGGCCGCGGCGCCCAGCAGCCGGGCCGCCGCGGCGGGCTCGGCCAGTGCGGCCATGCCCTCGACCGCGCCGATGCCGTCGCGGGTGGAGCCGATGGCGGCGTCGTACGCCTCCAGATGCAGTGCCCAGGCGGCTGACGGGTCGCCCTGGAGTTCGCGCGCGTAGCCCAGCTCGACCAGGATCATCGGCAGGTACGGCGGCGGCTGCGGCTCGATCCGGCCATGGTCGGCGATCCGGGTCATGTGGATGACGGCCTGGTCGAGGCGGCCCGAGCGGCGGGCCGCGATGCCGGGGCTCAGCTCGGCGAACACCACCGCGGTGGGCGCGCCCTGTTCGACGGCCAGCCGGTAGGCGCGCTCCGCCAGCTCCCGAGCGACCTCGTAGTCCCGGCCCTGCACGGCTAGCCAGGCCAGCCAGGACAGCTTGCTGCCGACCTCGGGCCACAGCGAAAGCTGGGTCGCCCAGCGCAGCCCCTCCCGGTGCACGGCGGCCGCCCGCTCCTGCTGGCCGCGGAACTCCGCCAGCCCGCCGAGCCAGTCACTGGCTCGCAGCCGCCCCCACCGGTCGCCGAGCTCGGCGAACAGCGCGTCGCTGCGGGTGGCTGCCGCCTCCAGGGCGGACAGATCACCGGCCGCGTGCGCGAGCATCGCCCGTGATGCCAGCACCGCCGCCTCGGTCCACGAGTCGTCGAACTCCTCCGGCAGCAGCGCGGCGGCGAGCGCCAGGTCACCCCGGTCTAGCACGGCGTTCGCCACGAACCAGGCCGCCCGCCCGGCCGGATCAAGAGCAAGCACATCCCGTACGTCCGAAGGCACCGGGTCGCCTTGCAGCAGAGCAAGACCGAGTCGCCAGGGCGCGGCGAGGCGCTCGTCTTCGGCCGTGCCGACCAACGCCAGGGCAGCGCGCGCCTCGCTGAGCCGGCCCCGCAGGACCCAGTACCAGGTGAGCGCGAGCGCCAGCGGCAAGCCGCCGCCGTGCGTGAGCGCCGCCTGCAGGTTGGCCCGCTCGGCGTCCAGAATCGCGAGCCACTCCCGCTGCTCGGGACCGCGCAACAGGGGATCGGCTCGCTCGGCGAGCGACCGGAAGTACGCGGCATGCCGACTCCGGATCGCGGCGGCATCGGTGAGCTGCGCAGCGCCGAACTCGGCGACCGACTCCAGCAGCCGATAGCGCGGCCCCGGCTCGGCCACCACGAGCGACCGCTCCACCAACCGGTCCACGGCGTCCAGGCCGGCGTCGCACACCTGCTCGGCGGCCTCAGGCGTGCAGCCGTCGCGGAACACTGAGAGCCGCGCCAGCACCGCCCGATCCTCCGGGTCCAGCAGATCCCAGCTCCACGCGATCACCGCGGTCAGGGTGCGCTGCCGTTCCGGCACATCCCGCTGCCGCGTGGTGAGCAGCCGGAAGCGGTCGTCCAGGCGATCCACGACGCCCTGTACGCCGAGCGCACGCACCCGGGTCGCGGCCAGTTCCAGGGCCAAGGGCAGGCCGTCCAGCCGTCGGCAGAGCTGCGCCACCGCGGGCGCAGTCTGCTCGTCGAGCCGGAACCCGCGGTGCTGAGCGGCCGCGCGCGCCGCGAAGAGCCGGGCCGCGGCCGACCGCCGAACCGAGTCGACGTCGGCCGGATCGGACGGCAGCGCAAGCGGACCCACCTCCCAGACCCGCTCGCCCGCCAGCAGCAGCGGCTCGCGGCTGGTGGCCAGCACGCGCACCCCGGGCGCATCCCGGAGCAGTCGCCCGACCAGTGCGGCGGCCGCTCCGATCACGTGCTCGCAGTTGTCCAGCACGAGCAGCATCTCGCGCTGCCGGAGCGCCGCCACCAGCCGATCGGTGGCAGACCCGGTCGTGCCCGGCGCCTCGTGCAGGCCGAGCACCCCGAGCGCCTGCTCCGCGACCCGCGTGTCTGCCGGCGGAAGCGGCGCCAGCTCCACCAGATGTACGCCGTCCGGCTGCACCTGTTCGGCGGCGGCCGCCGCGGCGAGCCGGGTCTTGCCGACCCCGCCCGGCCCGACCAGGGTGAGCAGCCGGCCGGCCGGGATCAGGGTGCGCAGCTCCATCAGGGCCTCGGCCCGGCCGATCAGCTCGTCCAGCTGGGCGGGCAGGCTGTTCCGGACGATCGCGGCCTTGGGCGGGGCGCTGAGGCCCGGGTCCTGGTCCAGGATTTGCCGGTACAGGGCGGCCATTTCGGGACCCGGGTCGAGGCCCAGCTCGTCGGCGAGCCGCTCGCGCAGCCCGGCGTAGCTCTCCAAGGCCTCGGCTTGCCGACCCGCGGCGTACAGGGCGCGAATGTGCAGGGCGCGCAGCCCTTCCCGCAGCTGATGGCGCTCGACCAGCTCGGCCAGCTCCGCGGCGACCAGGTCGTGCTCGCCGCGTGCCAGCCGGGCCTCGGCGAGCCGCTCGTGCACGACGAGGCGCTGCTCGGTGAGCCGGATCGCCTCGGCGCGGGCGAACTCCTGGTCGGCCACGTCGGCGTACGCCTGGCCGCGCCAGAGCGCGAGCGCCGCACCGAGCCTGTCCACGTCGGTGGCGTCGGCGAGCGCGGCGAACCGGTCGGCGTCCACGTCGTCGGCCCGCAGCCGGTAGCCCGGGGGCCGCGACTCGATCAGCTCACGGGCCCCCGGTTCGGCGTCGTTGAGCGCCTTGCGCAGCTGCGACACGCGCACCTGCAGCGCGGCGGCCGGGTTCGCGGGTGCGTCGTCGCCCCACAGATCCTCGATGAGCCGGTCCGCGGAGACCACCTTGTTGCGGTACGCCAGCAGGTCGGCGAGCAGCATCCGCACCTTGGCGCCGGGCACCACTACCGGCTCGCCGTCGTCGGTGGTGACGGCGAGCGGACCGAGGATCCCAAAGCGCACAGCGGGACATGCTACGGCGGTAAGTCGACCGTAAGCGCAGCCACGCACGCTGGGCGCATGGAGATCTATTTCGAAGACCACGGTGCCGGCCCGGGACGGCCGCTGATCCTCGTGCCGGCCGCGCTGTCCGGCATCCGTACGTCGTACGGCGTGCTGTTGCCGTTGCTGGCGAGAAGGCGGCGCGTCGTCGCGATCGAGCTGCCGGGGCACGGCCGCACTCCCGACTGCGACGGCCCGTACACCGTCGAGGGCTTCGCGGCGGAGGTGGTGCAGCTGCTGGACCGTCTCGGCCTGCCGCGAGCGGACGTGCTCGGCTGGGGCCTGGGCGCCGCGGTCGCGTTGCGGCTCGGCACCCAGCACCCGGCGCGGGCCGGCCGGCTCGTGCTCGCCTCGTCGGTCTTCGACCGCGGGGGCCTGCACCCCGGGCTGCTCGACGGCGCCCAGTACCTGCGCCCCGAGCACCTGTACGGCTCGGAGCTGCACGAGGAGTACCTGCGGACCGCGCCCGACCCGACCGGCTGGGACCGCCTCGTCACCAAAATGGCTGTGCTGGACGCGCATCCGCCCGAGTGGACGGCCGCGCAGATCCGGGCCTTGCGGGTCCCCGCGCTGGTCGTGGTGGGCGACGCGGACATCGTCCGGCCGGAACATGCGGTACGGATGTTCCGGCTGCTCGGCGGCGGCGTTCCCGGCGACGTCTGCGTGCTGCCGCGCTGCCGCCTCGCGATCCTGCCCGGCACCACGCACGCCTCGCTGCCGCAGCGATCCGCGCTGCTGGCACCGATGGTGGAGGAGTTCCTCGACGAGGGCCATCGGGACGCCAGTTCCTCGGAGGCGACAGGAAGGCGGCGACCCACTCCGAGGTCAGCCCCTCGGGCGGGATGACGGCGGCGATCCCGATGGCGATGGGGCTGGTGAAAGGGCCCGGGTAGATAGTCAGCCTGGTATGCAGTTAGACTTCCTAGGTGGAATCGAACCCCCGCCCTCCCAAGAGCCGGTCGAGTCAATGGCTGCATGGCTTTCTGGACCTGTGCTTGCTGGGCCTGCTCGACGCCAGACGCGACTACGGATACGAGCTCGGCCAACGGCTGGCGGAGGCCGGGTTCGACGACGTACCGGGCGGGACGCTCTACCCCGCGCTGCTGCGGTTGGAACGGCAGGCACTGGTCGCCGTTAGTTGGGAGACGTCGGTATCCGGTCCGCGGCGTAAGTATTACGACCTGACGGACTCCGGTCGACAGGCATTGGCCGAGCAGGTGGCGGACTGGCAGCGCTTCAGTCGGAGTATCGAGGCTGTGGCCGGCCGGTCGACCATCCCCACTGATGCCACCGCAGATGGCAGGAGCGGGCGATGACGCCACAAAGCTGGGGCGATGACCTGGCCGGGGCGCTGTGCGACCTCGGCCTCGAACCGAGGGAGGCCCGGCTGATCGCCGAAGACAGCTTGGCGGAGGCCGCCGATTCCGGTTCGTCGCCGAGAGACCTGTTCGGACCCGCATATCCCTACGCGCGCAAAGTCATCGAGGCGGTGCGGGACGCGACGCTCCCGGGCGACGGGCCCGGATCGTCGCTCGGGCACCCCGGTGGGGTTCTGCTCCACCTCGAGGGCGTGCAGAAGCGGTACAAGCGGCGCGACGTCCTGCGCCGCGTCGATCTGACCGTCCGGGCTGGTGAGGTCGCGGCGGTCGTCGGCGCGAACGGCACGGGCAAGTCGACGCTGCTGCGGATCTGTGCCGGGCTGACCCGGGCGAGTTCGGGGCAGGTGTTCCGGGCCGGACGGGTCGGCTACGTGCCGCAGTCCGGTGGGGTGATCGGTCTGCTCACCGCGGCCGAGCACTTCGAGCTCTTCGGGGCGGCCACCCGTGTCGCGAGTCGACGGGCCCGCTCGACGGGAAACCTGCTGGCCTCGCGGCTTTCGTGGCGACCGAACCCGCACACCCGCACCGAGCAGCTCTCCGGCGGCACCCGACAGAAGCTCAATCTCATCCTCGGTGACCTGCACGCCCCGGATCTGTTGCTGCTGGATGAGCCGTACCAAGGATTCGACCAGGGGTCATACCTGGACTTCTGGCAACAGGTCTACCGCTGGCGGGACGCCGGCAAGGGAGTCGTCGTGGTAACCCACCTATTGCAAGAACTCGACCGTGCGGATCACGTGGTCGACCTCGGTACCGGGCAGGTGGACCGGTGAGCCCCACCATCGTCGTTGCCCGGATGAGCATTCGCGAGGTGTGGCGACGGCGCGGTGTGCTGATCCTGCTGGTGCTCCTGCCGCTGGCGTTCTACCTGGTCCGCCGTGACCAGCAGGGCCAGTCGATCCGAATGTTGGCGCTGGGGCTGGGCTGGGCGGTCTCCACGCTGGCCTTGTTCAGCAGCGCGGCCGCCCGCTCAGTCGAATATCGACTCAGAGTGACGGGGTACCGGACTCGGCAATTGCTGCTCGGGCGGCTGCTGGCGATCACCGCTTGCGGGCTGATGCTGGCCGCTATCTATGGAACGCTGATTGCCTTTGACCAGGACGTGAACCGGATCTGGGCGGTCGAGTTGATCCTGGTCACCACGGTCATGATCGCCGCTCCGTTGGGTGCCGTCCTGGCGGCGTTCGTCCCGGGCGAGCTCGAGGGTGCGCTGGCCCTGCTGACTGTCCTGGCGACGCAGATGCTGGCCGATCCGGCCGGTGCCATCGCCAAGAGCCTGCCCTTCTGGTCGACCCGCGAGATCGGCACCTTCGCGATCGACGCCACCGGATCAGACTATCTGGCCCGCGGTCTGGCGCACTTTCTGGCGACGTGGATCCTGCTGACCGTCGGTGCCGTCGCCATCTCGGCCATTCGGCTACGCCTTGTCCGACTCCCGGAACCGG
>Ga0307513_10000363_pt1 | contig 66311 bp, 71 predicted proteins | sample 15_EM_MG_FD_202174 | JGI IMG/M metagenome (GOLD analysis project Ga0307513, IMG submission 202174) | Populus trichocarpa ectomycorrhiza microbial communities from riparian zone in the Pacific Northwest, United States - 15_EM | ecosystem: Host-associated > Plants > Roots > Unclassified | place...
TGTTTGAGCGAAGCGAGTTTGTGCCAGACCCCGCTTGACTCGAGCACCGCAGGTTGCCCGTAGCGCAGCGTAGGGACCCAGACTGCGGGTCGCCTTTTCTTTGGTGACTTTCTTTTGGCGAAGCAAAAGAAAGGTACTTGCTGCCGGGCAACCCCCGGCCAGCAGACCTCAGCAAAACTCACACCGATAGAAACCCAAATCCGCTATCAATTCAGGAGCTAAAAACCAAGACACTGCCTGGGCTAGAGACCAAAAACACCAACAAACCTCAACCCAAAACCAACCTCAAAACCGTAATCTCCGAAGGCGCCCCAAACCGCTTGGGTGGCCCCCAGTAGCCTGTGCCGCGGCTGGTGTAGACCCACAGGTTCTGCAGCTTGTGCAGGCCCGACGTAAACGGTTGCTGAAAGCGCACAAACAAATTCCACGGATAAAACTGCCCGCCATGCGTGTGGCCTGAGAGCTGTAAATCAAACCCCGCCTTGGCTGCCGCCGCAGCGCTGCGGGGCTGGTGTGCCAGCAGTACGCGCACGGCGTTCAGTGGCGCGCCGCGCAGGGCTTGCTCGGGGTCGCTGCGGTGGGCCGGATCGAAGTGGCCGGCGCTGTAGTCCGTCACACCGGCCAGCACCAGGGGCATCTCACCAGCAACGCCTGCGGGCGGGCGAATCACCACATGCTGGTTCAGCAGCACTGTCAGGCCCATGCGGCGCAGCTCGTCAATCCAGGCGTGCGCGCCGGAGTAGTACTCGTGGTTGCCCGTCACAAAAAAAGTGCCGTGGTGTGATTTCAAATCAGCCAGCGGCGCGACGTGGGCCGCAAGCTCGCTCACTTTGCCGTCCACCAGGTCACCGGTGATGGCCACCACATCGGCGCCTTGCGCATTGACCTTGTCGACGATGCGGCGCAAGTACGCTTCCTTGATGGTCGGCCCCACATGGATGTCGCTGATCTGCGCCAGGGTAAAGCCCTGCAGTGCGGGCGGCAGGCCCTTGATGGGCACGTCGACTTTCACGACGGCGGCCGTGCGCCGCGCATTCAGGAAGCCCAGCACGGTGATCACCACGCCCAGCAACGGCACGGCTTCAGCGGAAGTGGTGTGCAACCTGGCCATGGGCAGGTGGCCGGGCGCGGCCAGGTCGGCCAGCCACAGCAGCAGCAAGCCCGCATCACGCGCCAGCGTCAACACCAGCATCGATGAGAACAAGCCCATGAAGAGCAGGCCCACCCAGGTCAGCACGTCAGCTAAAGGCTGCTTGGCCACACGCCCGGCCATCAAGCCCAGCGGCATGAGCAGCGCCGAGAGCACCAGGCCCGCCATCAACAGCCATTGGCCGGTGGGATAGGCCCCGAGCTCAGGCACAAGGCGTGCGCCAATGTAAACATGGAGCAGCGCGGTTACAAGCGCCAGGGGCAGGAAGTTCATGAAAGATGTCCAGGGTAAGGAGCCCTGCATATGGGTGCGTGCCCCGTGCATTCAATGCCAGCGCGGTTTTTAACGCTGGCGCCGCTGCACCACATCAGTGCCTCTTCTTGTGGCTTCTCACCGCATCCGGCCCGTGCAAGCGTTTCACCCGCTCACAAGTGCGACAAAGCGTGCGCCGCGATGTGCAGCTTCGGCGGCTACCCTCGGCCATCTTTTCATCGCTTCTTTCTTTTTCTTCTTTCTTCTTGTGCGGCCTCGCTGGCAGCCCGTATTCATTTTGCCCATGACTCCATGACCGTTGCCATACAGGCCACCACTCCCGCCACCTTCGAAATCAAGAGCGCCAACCTGCCCCTGGTGGCCTTGCTGCTCAAATCCACCGACCTTGTCGCACTGGCGCGTGAGCTCGACGCGCGCTTCGGCGACATTCCGGATTTCTTTGACCAAGACGCACTGATGATCGACCTCTCGCCGCTGCAAGCTGCGGCGCAAGGCGGCCAGCCGCCGGGCGAGATTGACTTCCCATCCCTCATCACCCTGCTGGGCAGTTACCAGCTGGTGCCTCTTTCCGTCAAAGGCGGCAACGCGGCGCAGATGGCTGCCGCGCTGCAGGCCGGCTTGTTGCCCGTGCCTGATGCGCACCTGGTGGCCGCGCGGCCCGTGCCGGCACCTGCAGCGGCGCCCGCAGAACCCGCGCACCCACCGGCCCACTCTGCGCCACCACCGCAAGGCGCCATGGTCATCGACAAGCCTCTGCGCTCAGGCCAGCAGGTGTATGCGCGCGGCCGCGACCTGGTGGTGCTGGCCATGGTCAACGCCGGGGCGGAAGTGATTGCCGACGGCCATATCCATGTGTATGCGCCACTGCGCGGCAAGGCCATGGCCGGCGCGCGCGGCAATGCGGATGCGCGCATCTTCTCGCTGGCACTCGAAGCCGAGCTGCTCTCCATCGCCGGTGTGTACCGCACCAGTGAACACCCGCTGCCGCCCGGCATGGCGGGCAAACCCACCCAGGTGCGCCTCGTCCCGGGGGATGAAGGCGACAAACTAGTCATGAATGTGATGTCCGCATGAACACAGCCACTTTGCTTCCTCCTGCTCCTGCTGCACTCCCAGCGTCTACCCAAAACACCTCTCCCGCTCTTCAAGGAAATTTACGCATGGCAAAAATCATTGTGGTCACCTCCGGCAAGGGCGGCGTGGGCAAAACTACCACCAGTGCCAGCTTTGCAACCGGCCTGGCGTTGCGCGGCCACAAAACCGCCGTCATCGACTTTGACGTGGGCCTGCGCAACCTGGACCTCATCATGGGCTGCGAGCGCCGCGTGGTGTATGACCTCATCAACGTCATCCACGGCGAGGCCACGCTCAACCAGGCGCTCATCAAAGACAAGCAGTGCCACAACCTCTTTGTGCTAGCCGCCTCGCAAACCCGCGACAAGGATGCGCTCACCAAAGACGGCGTGGAGAGAGTGCTCAAAGACCTGGGCGAGATGGACTTTGAATACATCGTGTGCGACTCCCCTGCCGGCATTGAAACCGGCGCCCTCATGGCCATGCACTTTGCCGACGAAGCGCTGGTGGTGACGAATCCTGAAGTCTCGTCGGTGCGCGACTCCGACCGCATCCTGGGCATGCTCTCGAGCAAAACCAAACGCGCCATCGTCGGCGGCGACCCAATCAAGGAGCATTTGCTCATCACCCGCTACAACCCCGGCCGCGTCGACCAGGGGCAGATGCTGTCGCTTGAAGACATCAAGGACATCCTGCGCATCAAGCTCATCGGCGTCATCCCCGAGTCCGAATCCGTGCTGCAGGCCTCCAACCAGGGCGTGCCCGCCGTGCATTTGCAGGGCAGCGACGTGTCAGAAGCCTACAAAGACGTGGTCGACCGCTTCCTGGGCGACAAAGACAAACCCATGCGTTTCATCGACGCGCAAAAGCCGGGGATCTTCAAGCGCTGGTTTGGAGGCAAATAAAGCATGGCGTCTTTCCTGTCCTTCCTGCTTGGCGAGAAGAAGAAAACCGCCAACGTCGCCAAAGAGCGGCTGCAGATCATCCTGGCCCACGAACGCACAGACCGCAGCCCCAAACCCAACTACCTGCCGGCACTGCAGCGCGATTTGATCGCGGTGATCGCCAAATACATCCCCATCAACCCCGACCACATCAAGCTGCACCTGGAGCGGCAAGACAACCTGGATGTGCTGGAAGTGAAGATTGAGTTGCCTGACAAGAAGTGATGCCTGCTCTTGCTCCGGCTTTTGTGCTTTTTGCTGAGGCTTGCTGGCCGGGGGTTGCCCGGCGGCAACTCACTTTTACCGAAACCCGCAAAGCGGGTTTTCTTTGTCCGCCAAAGGCGCGGTACCCGCGCGGGGTTTGCTCACTTCGCGCAGCGAAGTTACGCAAACACCAAAAGTAAGCAAAAGAAAGGCGACCCGCAGTCTGGGTCCCTCCGCTTCGCTGCGGGCAACCTGCGGTGCTCGAGTCAAGCGGGGCCTGGCACAAACTCGCTTCGCTCAAACAAGTGCCAGCCCTGATCCGCTTGCCTCTGCGCTCCTCGGCCCAGCCAGGACGGGGCAATCGGGAACGGGAACCGAAGGCAAAACCCAACAAGGACTCGCCATGGCGAGTCCTTGTTTCTTCAGGTATTCGGGGTTCTGTCTTCGGCTGTTTGGTATTTCTGCTCCCACCCTTGTGGATGCGCCGAGGAGCGCAGGGCCAGACGGATCAGGGCTCATGCATGTCTGAGCGAAGCGAGTTTGCATGAGACCCCGGCTGGACCGAGCACCGCAGGTTGCCCGTAGCGCAGCGAAGGGACGCAGCAACCAGGGTCGCCTTCTCTTTGCTTACTTTCTCTTGGCGAAGCAAGAGAAAGTGAGTTGCCGCCGGGCAACCCCCGGCCAGCAGTCCTCAGCAGAGCAAACGCCGCTTGAACAACCACCGCCACATCGTCTACCCTCCACCCCATGCCCCAAACCCTAGTCCTACGCCTAACCCCGGGCGAAGACCTCCGAACCGCCCTGACCGCCGCCTTCACCCAACTGCAGGCTGAGCAGAACGCAAAGGCAGCCTGCGTCATCTCCGCAGTGGGAAGCCTTTCACGCGCAGTGCTGCGCTACGCAGCCGAACCAGGCGGCACAGTGCTGTTAGAGCCACTGGAGTTGATCACGCTATCAGGCACGTTGAGCCCCGACGGCGCGCACCTGCATGCCAGCGTGGCCGACGCGCGAGGCAATATGCGGGGCGGCCATGTGATGCCGGGCTGCATCGTGCGGACGACGGCGGAGATTGTGCTGGCGCCTTTGCCGGGCTGGGAGTTCACACGGGCGCAGGATGCGCAGACGGGCTTCAAGGAGCTGGTGGTGCGGCGTACGGATTGAGCCCGGGGCGCCTTTCTGTAGGCTCCTCCTGACAGGGGCTGTGGCGTCCTGGCAATGGCCCTCGTGGGGGATAGTCATACAGTGAACTCACGGCGCGCTCGGTGATCTATCAGGTATGTGAGATAGATATGCGTGTGAATCAACTCACGCAACCGGCACCCGCAACCCCAAGGAGGCATGCCATGCAACAACCGAAGAAACAAACATCTCCCGTGATGCAGGGCGGTGGAGTGTTCCTCGCCGCGTTGATGATATTGACGGCTGGACCGTGGGCGGTGGCCCAAACCGAGTCAAGCCCAACGGCTCCGGCAGCGACGTCGCAGTCCACTGCGCCGCAGCCAAACCGGATCAACCGCAACCCGGCGTACCGCGCGCAGTTGCCTGAAGCGCCGCCCCCGCCGCCCGACCCGCGTGACTCCAGCACCCGGCCGGTGACGCCGCCGGGCAGCAGTGATGGCCGTGACACGGTGTTGCCTGCGCCCGGGCAAGCGGCGGTGCCAGGCACGGCGTCGTCTGCACCCCGCAAGCCCTGACGGACTGCCGGCGTACCAGTTTGTTGGTGAAATAGCCCTCTAGCCCAATTAGTGCCTGGGCAGGTCGCTATTAAATCAATAGCGATAGATTGGCCGGCGCCGGATTAACGTGGCGCGGCAGATCCCTGGGGCGCATGCGTTTTGCGCGTGCCTGCGGAGAACGCGGGCTTGGCCCGGGGCCGGCTTTTGCGATAGTGCCGAGGCTGCTCTTTTTGCATCATGCGGCGGCGCAGGCGGTCAGGGTGAAAGACCTGTTCGTACAGCGTGAGCCAGCGCTGCTCGCCGGCGTCAGCCGAAGGCGCGGCGCTTTTGGCAGCGCCGGGGCGAAAGCGCAATGCGGCCAGAGCTTCGTGGTGCCTTGCTGCGGCGGGCCCTGCGCCGGTATGGCCGGCACCTTGCGGGCCAAGGTAGTCGGCCTCGACGCTGCATTCAGGTGTGAGGATGGCCCAGCGCATGTGCGCAAATCGTTTGGCAAACAGCGGCGCCACGGTGTCCATGATGTGGTGCTCGGGCTCGAACCAGGCCACGTGCAGCGGCCCGCCCTGGGGCCGGGTTTTGAAGGTGTCGTCTTGCACCGAATGAAAGCGCAGCTGGGCTTTCATTTTTTGCATGTCGTGGCGCACTTCTTCGGCCATCTGCCGGGCCAGCGCCATGTCGGCGTCGAGCTGGTTGTGGCGCAGCTCGGGCTCATGCACCAGGCGCCACAGCAGGCGGTAGAGCAGGTTGAAGCGCTGGGGGTTGCTGTGCATGACGGCCAACTGGCACAGCGCCACGTACTCGGGCGGAACGCTCACGGCGGGTGCGTCGCCGGGGGGCGTACCGGCAGCGTCGAGGCCTTCGAGCGGCGTGCTGCCGCACTGCCAGCGCACTTGATCGGGCAGGATGTTTTGCGCGAGCAGGCCGCGTGCGGCACGGCGAAAGCCCTCGTAATCTGCCTGGCCCTGCAGCGTGACGGGCAGCAGGGCCTGGGGAAAGAGGTCGTTCGTCAGCAGGTCATTCATCACACCCATGCGCACACATCCTTTCTTTCGTTGCTCTCAGGCTCATGGTGCGGCGTTGGGTTGCACCGCAGCTGTAGGCAAAGAGGCCGGCTTCCTGGGCGCGGGCAGCGCGTTTGCGGGAAGGAAGGGCCAAATAGCCTGAAAGCACTGTATCAATATACAGTGTTTTGCGATTTCTGGTGTGAAAAGCGGTGTGATTCTCTGCCCAACTTGTGGCTTTGGCGCCTAAAGGGGCTTGAAACAGGGGTCAATTGCGCGGGGTTTGCAGCAAAAGCGCAGAACGCGCTGAATCCGGCAAATTCAGCCAAATTTGCTATCGGCGCGCTGCCCGGGCCCCATGCTTGGCCCTGGCTTCCATTACCAGGTAAGCCGCCGCCGCCACACCCAGCGGCATCAGGTAATACACCACCCGGTAAGCCACCAGCGCTGCCAGCAGATCGGCCATGGGCATCAAGTGCGAGAGCAGCGCGACAAACACCGCCTCCAGCACGCCCAGCCCGGCCGGGATGTGGGTGATGACGCCGGCGATGGCCGCCAGCAGCAGCACACTGACAACGGCGGAGAACTCGATGCGGTGCTGCAGCAGGATAAAAATGATCGACGACATGATGAGCCAGTTGCCCGCGCCCATCACCAGCTGCAAGGTGGCCAGGCGCAGTGAGGGCAGCTCGATCTCATGGCCGCGCAGCCCCAGCGTGCGCCGGCGCGAGAAGGCGCAAATAGCGAGGTAGCCCGCCACAACAACCAGCAGGGCCAGGCCGATCAGGCGCAAGTGGTCGCTGGTGAGCGGCCACGCCAGAGGCAAGGTCGGCGGCTTGAGGCTGAACACCAGGCCGGCCAGCAGCAGGTAGCCCATCCAGTTGGTGAGCATGCTGAGCGACATGATGCGGGTGATGGCGCCGTTGCGCAGCCCCAGGCGCGAATAGAGGCGAAAGCGAAAGGCCACACCCCCCACGAGGGAGCCCAGGTTGAGGTTGAAGGCATAACTCACAAAGGTCACCAGCATCACCGTGGGGGTGGGTAGTAGGTGGCCGGTGTAGTGGCGGCCCAGCAAATCAAAGCAGCTGTAGAGCGTGAAGCTGGCCAGCATGAGCACCACCGCGCCCCAGGCGGCGGTGACGGGGTAGTCCTCCAGCGAGGTCAGCACCTGGCCCCATTCGATGTTGCGTGCCTGTGACACCAGCAGGCCGGCGACCAGCGCAAAGAACACGAAGGTGGCGCCGCGTTTGAACCAGGTCCACCCGCGTTTTTCGCGAAGGGCGCGTTGGCCTGGTGGGGCGGGTGCTGCGAGCGGCCCGGGGCTTGGCGAGGGCAAGGTGCGGCTTTCAGCCATCAGGGCCTCACACCGGTCTGGCCTGGCTCACCGGCTCGGAAGATGGAGAAGAGGGCGTGGCGGAGCCGGTCGTGAGCGTGCCGGCGGGTGTCAGGCGCGGCGCGTGCGCTGGCAACCAGCCGGCCCAGGCGGGGTAACGGCGCAGCAGGTGAAACACAAAATAGCTGCGCAACTTGCGCCACCAGGTGGACTCGACCAGGTCTTCGCGGTAGATCGGTTTGCAGCTGTTTTGCATCAAGGTGTCGAGACGGCCGCCCAGTTCCTGGTTGAAGGCGCGGTCGCGGATGACGACATTGGCCTCCAGGTTGAGCGAGAGGCTGAGAGGGTCCAGGTTGCTGGAGCCCACGGTGGCCCATTCGCCGTCGATCACGGCGACCTTGCCGTGCAGCGGGCGCTCGCAGTATTCATAAATGCGCACGCCGGCGTCCAGCAGGTGGTGGTACAGCATGCTGGCCGCCGTTTTGACAATGGCCATGTCGGGCTCGCCCTGCAGGATGAGGCGCACGTCGACACCGCGCCGCGCCGCGTGGCGCATTTCCCTGAGTAGCCGGTAGCCGGGAAAGAAGTAGGCGTTGGCGATCACCACGCGCTGGCGCGCCGTGCGGATGGCGGCGCGGTAATGGCGCTCGATGTCGTTGGTGTGCTTGCGGTTGTCGCGTGTCACGAACAGCGCCGAGGCCTCGCCTGCCGGCGCGGGAACGCTGTCGCCGCGCCAGGTGCCGGCCAGCGAACGCGCACGGTCGGAAAAGCGCTCGCGCAGGCCGGGCGACGGCTGCGCGCCGGCATTGCGCTGGCCGGCGGCCAGGGCCTTGTGCACAAATGCGTTGATGTCGGCGACGATGGGGCCTTCGATTTCGACAGCGTAGTCCTGCTTGGCTTCGGGCCCGAAGTCGGCCAGGTGGTCGGCCGAGTAATTGATGCCGCCGACAAAGGCGCGCTCGCCGTCGACCACCACGATCTTGCGGTGCATGCGGCGAAACAGGTTGGTGCGCCAGCCCCAGAGCTTGGGGCCCGGATCAAACACATGGATGCGAACACCCGCGCGTGTGAGGGTGGAGATGAATTCGGGCGAGAGATCGGGTGAGCCATAGCCGTCGATGGTCATGTCGACCTGCACACCGCGCCGCGCCGCCTGGTGCAGCGCCGCATGCAGCTCTTCACCGACCTTGTCTTCAAACAGGATGAAGGTCTCAACGATGACCTCGCGTTTGGCCGCAGCGATGGTTTCAAAAACGCGGGGGAAAAACTCCTCGCCGTTTTCGAGCAGACGAAACTGGTTGCCGCTGACCCATCTGGACATGTCTAGAGCTCTATTTCTGCCGCTAGAGGCGCGTGGTCGGATAAATGCGACCAGGGCCGCAGCGGTAGCACCACGGGCGCATGGCCAATGGCGTTACGCACATAAATGCGGTCCAGCCGCAGCAGCGGCAAGCGTGCGGGGAAAGTCCGGGCCGCCTTGCCGTTGGCTTGCACAAACACTTCATGCAGCTCGGCGCCTTGTTCAAGCCGCGCGTGGGCACGGTGCCGCCAGTCGTTGAAGTCGCCGGCGACGACCACGGGCGCATGCGCGGGGATGTCTTTGCGCACCAGCTCGCACAGCATGTCCATTTGCTGCTCGCGGTGCGACTCCATCAGCCCCAGGTGCACGCAGACGGCGTGCACATTCACACTGCGGCCGGGGATTTGCAGCTCGCAATGCAGCAGGCCGCGGCGCTCGGGGCCGCTGATGGAGACGTCACGGTTTTCAAAACGCACGATGGGAAATTTCGACAGCACCGCATTGCCGTGGTGGCCGTTGGTATAGACGGCGTTGCGGCCATAGGCGAACTGCGGCCAGATGGTGTCGGCGAGGAATTCGTAGTGCGGTGTTTCGGGATAGTTGTCGAACTTGTCCTGATGCTTGACGTGGTTGCCCGTCACCTCTTGCAGGAACACCACGTCGGCGCCCACGCTGCGCACGGCTTCGCGCAGCTCGGGCAGGATGAATTTGCGGTTGAAGAAGGTGAAGCCCTTGTGGATATTGACCGTGAGCACCTTGAAGGAGAACGAGGACTCCGGGCTCACAGCGGCCAGCGCAGTCTGGGTGTCGGCCTCGACGGCGGCCATGTCGACCTGCGTGCCCGCCTTGGGACGTTTGGCGGGTACGGCGACAGACAGCGCGTCGGGCGCGCTGCGGCGGGAGGCATCAGGGGAACCGGGGAGACCGGAGCCGAAAGAGTCGGGAACAGGAGGCTGCATAAAAGAGAGGGGGCAGAAAGTGGCGAAGGCGCGCTGGCAAAACCGGGAAAAAGAAGGTCTGAAAGAACAGAAGAGACAGGATACGCGCCTGCCAATCACCCTTGCGGTCATTGTGTCTCTGCGGCTTTTCACAAGGGTGTAGGACAGAAACTTATTTGCACGCCCGGCCGGCGCGCCGTCATTTCCCTCGTATGGGGGAGGGTGCTGCACAACCACAGGCTGCGGGCGCAGTGTCCTACATGGGGCGGCGTGCCTCTCCGATAAGTTCACCGCAGCTCCCCACTTAAATTGAAATCAGCCCCGTCATCACATCAGGGCATGTTTAACCAATGCGCCTTATTCAAGGGGCCAACTGAAGAGGAAATGACCATGACGAAGTTCTCAATGAAATCCATCCCTGTGGCTGCCGCAATCACCACCGCCTTGTTACTGGGCGCGCAGGTTCAGGCGCAGACCGACACCACGACGCCGCCCGGCAGCACCAAGCCGAAGGACCAGACCACGGCGGCACCTACGGCCGGTGTGGCCAAGGACGCCGACGCGCGCACTGCCGCCAAGGCGGAGAAGCGCGAGAAACGCGCCGCCAAAAAGGCCCGTAACCAGGCTGCACGCGACAAGGCCGCTACTTCGACCGGCGGCGCCCAGGGCCCTGACACCGGCGGGACCAAGTAAGAGACACCCAACCGGCTTCAGTGATATGGCGTGGCTGTAAAAAAGCCATGCCCATGACCCTGAAGCACTCCGGCCCTGGTAGGCCGGACTCGGGCCAAGGCGTTTTTCGCCGCGGCCCTCCCAGATGCGCTGCCTTTGGGCTGGCCATCGTTTTTCCAAGGAGATAGAAATGTCCAAATACTTTATTCGTTCGATTCCCGGCGCCGTGGCGCTGACTTTGGCCGCTGCTCTGGCCGCTCCTGGCGCTTTTGCGCAGATCGGCGTTGGCGCGGGGGTTGGTGTGGGGGCCGGCGCAGGCGCTGGCCTGACCGGCGGCGGTGCCCGCGGTAACGCCGGTGCCGGCCTGGGCGTGAACCTGGGTGTCAATGCGGGCCAGAACGCCAATATCGGCGCCGACACACGGGCCGCCGCAACCGGCGGTGGCGACAGCGGTATGGGCGCGGCCGGCGTTGGCGCGGGTGCCAATGCAGGCGTTGGCGTCAATGCCTCCGGTGCCACCCAAGGCGCCGGCGCTCTGGGCGGCCGGGTTACCGGCGCGGTGGATGACAGCGCACGCGCCACCGGCCGGGCTGTTGCCCGCACGGGCAGCGCCGTGAAGAGCGGCGCCAAACGCACCTATAACGGCGTGGGCAATGCCGTGGGTGGTGTCCAGGGTGGGGTGCAAGGCAGCGTGCAGGGCGGTGCGGCCGTCAGTGGCGGCGCCCATTAAATTCACTAAAGCTTGAACAAAGCCGCCTGCTTGCGGGCGGTTGAATCACCTCAAGGCCGGGCGCGGGTATCTCCTGCGGCCCGGCTTTTTTGCGCCGTTGCCCGCCCCCTTTGACACCTACTTGGGACGCGGTTGCCGCAAACCTTTGTCCGGCTGCGGCAGCGTGCCGGCACGCAGCGCTTTCACCGCGCTGGCCACCGCCTTCGCGACGTTGCGCACCTCGGCCAGCACGGCCTTGTCGGCGTCCAGTTTGTCGTGGCTGGTGGCGTAGGGCTCGTAGTAGCCGATGTAGCGGTCCAGCCGGGCCTGGTTGCCGGCGTCGATCAGGCCCATCCAGTCCAGCCAGTCGCACAGGCCGCGGCGCGTGCCTTCGATGCCGGCGACGTCGCCGTGCACCACCACGCCGTAGGCGCGGCCGGCCAGGTGTTTGGGGTAGTCCCAGCCTTTCATTTCCAATGCCTTGGCTTCGGACGGCTTTTTGCCGTGCGTGCTGGTGGGGTCGGGGTTGCCGCCGTCGGCGCAGACCAGGCGGTCCATCATGAGCTTGAGCGGGCTGGGCGACTGGTACCAGTACACGGGGGTGAGGATGACGACGCCGTGCGCGGCCGTCCAGCGTTCGTAGATCTCGGCCATCCAGTCGCTGGTTTGCCCCAGTGAGTGGTTGGGATAGCAGCTGCAGGGCCAGTGGCACAGCGGCATCGCGGTGGAGACGCAGCCCTTGCACGGATGGATATTGAGGTTGTAGCTGGAGGTGAGCAGGCTCAGGTCCAGCACGTCGCAGACCATGCCGGCGCTTTCGAGCGAGGTTTTGGCGGTGTTCAGCAGGCGCCAGGTCTTGGAGATTTCGCCGGGGCAGGTGCCGTCATTGCGGGAAGAACCGCAGATGAGCAGCACACGCGACGGCGTGGCGGGTTTCTTCCACGCGGCTTCGGCCTTCTTCAGGGCTGCGCGTGTTGCAAGCCACTCGGTCGACAGCTCGTAATCGGGGTCGGCAAAGCCCTTGCCGGCTTTGCGTGTGATGGGCGCCTTGCGGCCTTCCTTGTAGGCGTCCCAAGCCACCTGCTCGACGCGGGCCAGGGCCTCGTCTTCGCTGCGGAAGGCAGGGTCCACAAAGGACTGCATGAAGCGTTCGTGAAACGCGCTGCGCGTCAGGACGGCCGGCGCCTGGCCTTTGCGGATTTTGATCATCAGGCCAGTTTAGTGACGCGGTAGGGCCGGAACGCGGGGTTTCGAAGTCGTCCTACGCGGGCTTTCGGTGCTGTCTGGTGCGAGAAGATTATGAATAAAAAGTGCCTCCAGCCCAGGCAGAGCATGCGCATACAGCTATAAAAATCATAGCAAATACCTTGTGCGGCCCGGCCATGAAAAAGCCCGCAAGGCAGCCTGTAGCGGGCTGCGATGCGGGCTGTCTGCTTTCCGTTCAGCGCAGATTCAGCGTGTGAGCTCAGCCTTTTTGCGGGGCTGGGCCACCGTGGCCACGTGGGCCGCCGTGGTGGGGGCCGTGCTTTTTGTGCTCGGTGTCAAAGGTCTTTTGCTGCTCGGGCGTGAGGGCCGCATAGAAGGTCTTGGTGGCTTCGCCGCGCTTGTCCATCGCCGTGTTCATCTCAGCCATGCGCTGGGTGCGCATTTCCTTCATTTTGTCGATGCGCTGGGGCGTGGTCAGCTTGTCGAACTCGGCGCGCTGCTCAGGCGTGGGGCGTGCGCCGTGTGCGGGCGGCTGCATGGAGGCCGTGTAGCTGGTCCATGCGCCTTCCTGGGCGGGCGTGATCTTGAGCTTGGCCTTGAGTTCGGCCTGGTGCTTGGCGATCATGGCCTGCATTTTGGCGGGGTCATGGCGGGCCATGCGGCCTTCATGCGGGCCGGCCGGTTTGCCAGCCGTTGCAGGTGCGGCCGTTGGTGCGGCAGGGGCTTGCGCCATGGCGCCGGCGCCAACGGTGGCCAGCAGGCCGGCAAGGACGAGGCTGTTCAGGGAAGCGGTGCGGTTGAATGCGAATTTCATGGGGGACTTCCTTTCAAAGAGAAGATGCCTGAAATCCGCGGCCGTGACATACGGTTTTGGCTTCAGGTTGAAAGCAAGTGTGAAGGCTGCTTGTTTCCGAGCCGTTGCCCGGCGATGACGGTATGTAAAGCTTTGGTGAAATTCGGGTAGCGGCCTTCAGGCCTTGAACAGGTTTCAGGCCGTGCCATGCAGCAGGGTTTCAAACAGATTCTCGCTGCCCATCTGCCCGCCCTTGAGCATGATCTCCATGCCGTCCAGCGTGGTCTCGTCACTGTGCAGGCGGCACAGGGCCACGCCAGGTGCCAGCTGTGCGGCATAGGACAGGCCCCAGGCGTTGAGCGCCTGCACTGCGTGGCTGGAGGTGTCGCCGCCGGCAATGCCCAGGCGGCGCAGGGGCACGGCTTTGAGTACGCGCGCCAGCAGCTCGCCGCAGGCCTGCGCCAGCACGCGGCTGTCTACAGCGTTGCCGGGTACGAGGTTTGGCGCCGAGGTGCAGGCCAGCACGTGCCGGCCTTGGGCCAACAGCGCGGCAATCTGCGCCGACATCTGCTGCGCATAGTCCGCATCGCCGGCGAGGCGTGTTGCATCCAGCGCGACTTGTCGAAAGGAACTGGCCGCCTGGACCTGTAGCGCCGTGACGGGTGACAGGCTGCCTGCCAGCACCAGCACGGGGCCGGCTGCCGCATCGACGCGGGTTGTGGCCGCTTCCGTTGCGGATTGCCAGTGCGCGGCCAGGGCTTGCACGACGCTGCTGGGCCCGACGGCCAGCAGACGCTGGGCTTGTGCACGCTCCCAGATGAGCCGGCCCACGGTGGCCAGGTGGCCGGTGTGGGCGACGTCGAGCAGGAACGCGTCAGGCTGGTGCGCCATGAGCGTGTCGAGCTGCAGGCCCAGCGCTTCGGCGTCCTGCTCATAGCTGGGGTAGTCGATCCCGGCGACCTGCGCCAGGCCCTGCGCGGCCAGGTGCTTGCGCAGGTCGGCTTCGTGCATGGGCGTGACAGGGTGCCGGCTCATGGTGGGGTGGCGGTCTATGCGGTGGATGGTGTCGCCGGCGGCAGCGAACAGGTTGCCGAACACGCAGTAGCGCCTGAGGTTGGGCTGGCCGCCGACGATGGGCACAAAGCTGTTGCCTGCATGCGCCTTGAGGATGCGAATGGCCGCGCCTATGCTGCCCACGTGCGGCGCGCTGTCAAAGGTCGAGCAGGTCTTGTAGTGCATGACGGGCGCACCGAGTTCGGCGAACAGCCGGCCGACGGGTTCGAGCTCTGTGCGCATTTCATCGGGGCTCATTGCGCGGGCCGCGCCGGCGATGCCCAGACAGTCGAGCGGGCCGGCGCGCTGCAGTTGCGCATTTGTTGGCAGGCCGAGGAACAGCAGGCTGCGAAGACCTGCACACGCGGCCGTTGCCAACGTGTCAGTGGCGCCGGTGAAGTCGTCGCCGTAGTAGGCAATCCTCAAGGAGTCTTGACCGGCCATCGTTTACTTGCCGAAAAAGGCCAGCGCCGCCGCCAGTTCAGGCGCTTCACGCGCGTGGTCGGCCAGCGCAACGCCCGCACGCGCAGCCGCCCAGGCCTGGCGGATACTGGCCACGCCCGCAGCCGGGCCGCCCGGGTGCGCGAGGATGCCGCCGCCGGACATGAAGAGCAGGTCGTCGCTTTTCACCGCGGCCCAGGTGGCGGGCACGGTGCCGGCCCACTGGCCTGATGAGAAGGCCGGCATGACGCGGTCGTCCACGCCATTGATGCCGTCGGTCAGCGGCGTGTAGCAGTCGTGCGCGGACTCAATCACTTCTTCATCGGGCTGCGAGAACTTGCCCTGCAGGCCGTGCACATGCATGTGGTCCACACCCGCCAGGCGCCACAGCGTCTGGTAGGCCTGGAAAGACATGCCCAGCAGCGGATGCCGCGACAGCGCGCCATAACCGTTGCGGTGGCCGTGGATGGCCAGGCCGGTGTGGCGGCGCAGTGTCTGCATGCCCGAATGGCCGCACCAGTTGAGGCTGGCCATGACGCAGCTGCCGCCTTCGCGCGCCACCAGCTCGGCGTGGCGTTTCATGGCGTCGGTTTCATCGGTGATGTTGAAGGCCACCATGACGTGCTTGCCGGTGCGCTGCTGGTGCTCGCGCACCACGGCCATCACGGCGGGCACGCGCTGGGCCAGCGGGGCGTGGGCCGGGTCGGCGCAGACTTCGTCGTCTTTGATGAAGTCCACGCCCGCTGCGCACAGGCGCGCCACGAGCTCGGCGGTCTGCGCCGCGCTGAAGCCGACATTGGGTTTGATGATGGTGCCGACCAGCGCGCCTGCGGCCGCGCCGGTGGCCTTGCGCGTACCCGCGATGCCGACCTGGGGCATGTCGAACTGCGCGCGGTAGGCGGCGGACAGCTTCAGGCTTTCAAGCCGCAGGCCGCTGGCTTCGCCGAGGTCATAGAGGTTGCCTGACACTGTGGCGGCCAGTGTTGGCAAGTTCGCGCCGACATTCGCAACAGGAAAAGAGATGCGCACGCGGGCGCGCCGCCATGGGCCGGTGTGGCCCTTGCGTTCGAGCAGCGCGTTGGGCAGGCTGGGCGCGTTGATGGATTCGAGCTCGTCAATCTGCTCAACCGTGGCACGCGCGCGCTGGCGCAGCTCGTCGGTTTCGCCCTCCACGCGCGTGAAGGTGCCGCAGGACTGCTCGCCCGCCATCACTTCGGCCACCTGCGCGGGCGCCAGTGGGGTTTCGATCAGGTAGGTGGCTTCAAAACGGTCGGCTTGCATCGCGGCACTCACTCAGAGTTTGCTGAGGTCAGGGAAGGGGCGCACCGGGTCGCTGCCGTCCCAGCCTTCGCTGGAGGCGCGGATCAGGTCGAACATCTTGCCCTTGGGGCCGGCAACCTCGGAGAGCTCGATCACGGTGCCGGGGTGGTATTCGGTGTCGAAATAGATGAAGCGGCCGTTGACGCCGACCTCGCCCTTCATCACCGGCTTGAAGCCTTGCTTGAGCAGGCGCTCCAGATCGGCGTCGTAGTTCGTCGTCCAGTAGGCGACGTGCTGCAGCCCGGTGCGGCCGGCTTGCAGGAAGTCGCGGTACATCGAGGGCACGTCGTTGCGCGTCTGGATCAGCTCGACCTGCACAAAACCCGAGTTGGCGAGGGCCACCGAGTTGTGCGGCTCATGCGATTCGCCTTTGTAGCTGTAGTTCTTGATCGGCACCTTGGGGTTGTAAAACCAGGGGCCCACGCCCAGGGTTTCACTCCAGTACTTCATCGCGGCTTCGATGTCGGGCACGACGTAGCCCAGCTGGCGGATTTCGCCAAAAAATTTGCTCATGGGTTTGCTCCAGTGAAAGGGTGTTTAGTTTTTGAGGAAGCCGGTGGAGAACCAGGGCACAGCCGCCACCAGGGCCAGGCCTATGAGCAGCGCGCCCATGTAGGCCCAGATGTAGGGAATGCCTTCGTCGGGATCGACCTTGCTGACCGCACAGGCGCCGTAGTAGCCGACACCGAAGGGCGGCGCGAAGAGGCCGATCCCCATGGCGAAGATCACGACCATGGCGTAGTGCACGTCATGCACGCCGACCATGCGGGCGATGGGAAAGAGCAGCGGCCCGAACAGCACGATGGCGGGAATGCCTTCGAGCACGCTGCCCAGGATGATGAAGGCCACGATGGACACCGCCAGAAAACCGTAGGCGCCGCCGGGCAGGCTGCCCATGATGCGCGCCAGGTCTTGCGAGAAGCCCGATTGCGTGAGGCCCCAGGCCATGGCGGTGGCGCAGCCGATGATGAACATGATGGCGCCGGTGAGCGATGCGGTTTCGATCAGCATGGGCATGAGGCGGCGCCACGGAAACTGGCGGTACAGGAAGAGCCCGGCCAGCACCGAGTAGAAGATGCCGATGGTGGACACCTCAGTCGCCGTGGCAACGCCTTCGACCACCGCCGCGCGGATCACAAAGGGCAGGATGATGGCGGGTAATGCGATCAGCAGCAGCTTGCCGATTTCGCGTTTGCTGTAGCGGGCGACGCCGCTCAGGTCTTCATGGCGGTAGCGCCACCACACGACGGTGCAGAGCGCGGCGCCCAGCACCACGGCCGGCAGCAGGCCGCCGGTGAAGAGCGCGGCAATCGACACGCCGGTGACGGAGCCTATGGTGATCAGCACGATGGACGGCGGGATGGTTTCGGTCTGCGCGCCGGTGGCCGACAGCAGCGCTACCAAATCGCCGGGCTTGGCGCCGCGCTTTTTCATTTCCGGAAAGAGCACAGGCGCAATCGCGGCCATGTCGGCGATCTTGGAGCCCGAGATGCCCGAGACCAGGTACATCGCACCGATCAGCACGTAGCTGAGGCCGCCGCGCACATGGCCCAGCAGGCTGGCGAGGAACTGGATCATGGCCTTGGCCATACCCGTCATCTCGATCAGCGCGCCCAAAAAGATAAAGAGCGGCACCGCCAGCAGGATCATGTGCGACATGCCTTCGTCCATGCGGCCGACCATGACGAGCAGTGGCGTTGACGTGGTGAGCGCGAGGTAGCCGAAGGTGGCGAGCGCGAAGGAGAACGCAATCGGCACGCCCGACAGCACGGTACTGGCGACGATGATGACAAAAAAGATGATCAGGTTGAGCTTGCCCAGCGGCTGCAGCAGCGGCTGCGCAAACCAGAACAGCGCCACCACGGCGGCGGTGCCGGCCAGCGCGATGCCGGTCTGCCTGAAGGTGCTGATGCGCAGCAGGCGCAGCACGGCCACGATGACCATCAGCGCCATGCCGACCGGAATCGCCGAGGCGCGCCAGGCGTTGTTGACTTCCATCGCCGCAGTGACGATGAAGCTTTCTTCATAGGCGTATTCACCCGCCGGGTAGATCACCAGCACCAGGAAGGCGATGGACGCGGTGATGGCGATGGTGTCGAGCAGCGCGCGGGTGTGCGGGCTGACGTTGTTGACCAGCGCCGTCATGCGCATGTGCTCGCCGCGCCGCAGCGCGACAACGGCGCCCAGCATCGACAGCCACAGGAACATGATGGACGCGAGCTCGTCTGACCAGACCAGCGGTGAATGGAAAACATAACGCGAGACCACGCCGGCGAACAGCACGAAGATTTCCGCCAGCACCAGGGCGGCGGCGATGGACTCGACCACATAGCCCAGGCCGCGGTCGGCCTTGTGCGCGAGGCCGCTCAGCGCGTTGGCGGGGGGCGCGTCGATGGGCGGTTGGGGGGAAGCGTGGGACATGAGGGCGAACTCCGGAAAGGCGGTAAAGAGGCGTGACGCAGAGGCTGTTTGTCTTGCTCCTTCTCCCTCTGGGAGAAGGTTGGGATGAGGGATTCTTCGTTTGAGTGAGAGCGCGGCCTGATTTATCGCCGCTGGCCCTCACCCCTGCCCTCTCCCGGAGGGAGAGGGAGGAAGAAAGGGAGATCCCTACGCCAGTTTGCCGACCGACTGTTCGAGCAAGCCCCACGCCTCAGCACCAAAACGCTCTTTCCACTCCGCATAGAAACCGGCTTCGCGCAGCTTGGCGCGGAAGCTGTCCGCCGTCGGGCGGTTGATGGTCAGGCCCTTGGTCTGCAGATCGGCCACCACGGTTTCGTTGAGCTTCTTGATGTCGTCGCGCTGCTGCAGGCCGGCTTCGTTGATGGCGCGCGCCACGATGGTCTTGAGGTCGGCGGGCAGTTTTTCCCAGGCGCGGCCGTTGGCGATGAACCAGTAGCCGTCCCAGATGTGGTTGGTCAGCGAGCAGAACTTCTGCACTTCATACAGCTTGGCGACCTGGATGATGGGCAGCGGGTTTTCCTGCGCGTCGACGATTTTGGTTTGCAGGGAGGAATAGACCTCGCTGAACTGCAGGCTGGCGGGCGCGGCGCCCAGGCCCTTGAACATGGAGATCGACAGCGGGCTCACCGGCACGCGGATCTTCAGGCCGTCCATGTCTTTGGCGGTGTTGACGGCGCCCTTGCTGCTGGTGGTCTGGCGGAAACCGTTGTCCCACATCTTTTCAAACGCATAGAGGCGGCTCTTGCTGATGGCTTCGCGCACATGCGCGCCCAGCTTGCCGTCCATGGCGCCCCACACCTGGTTGTAGTCGCTGAAGGCAAAACCGACGGCGTTGATGGCGGCCACCGGCACCAGCGTGGCGATGACCAGGGCGGAGGGCGTGAAGAACTCGATGCCGCCGGAGCGCACCTGGGCCAGCATGTCGGTGTCACCGCCCAGCTGGTTGTTCGGGAAGATCTTGATCTCGACGCGGCCGTTGCTTTCTTTCAGGATGCGGTCGGCGGCCTGCTGGGCGCGGATGTTGAGCGGGTGGGTGACGGGCAGGTTGTTGCCGTACTTGTAGGAGAACTCGGCGGCGCGGGCCATGGAGGGCAGGGCGGCGGCGATGCCGGCGGCGGATGCGGCGGACAGGGTGCGCAGCACGCTGCGGCGGGTGACTTCGGTCATGGTTTGTCTCCAGTTTTGTTTTGATGCAATTTGATGCATCATTGGGTGAAAGCAGCGCAACGATAGGCGCGCGGTATTCAATCGTCAAACGAGAAAAATGATGGATTTTGATGTATGAGGGTTATCCCTGATGGGTTGGAAGGCTCGCAGCAGCGGGCACGTGTGGTGGACATCGCGCGGGCCGCGGGGGTTTCCACGGCCACGGTAGACCGGGTGCTGAACCAGCGCCCCGGCGTGCGCGGGGCCACGGCGCAAAAGGTGCTCAAGGCTGCGGCCGAGATGGATTATTTGCCGGAAACAGGCCTCTATGCAGCGCTGGCGGCGCCGCCCATGCGGCTGACGTTTTTGCTGCCCGACGGCAGCAACCGTTTCATCCGCATGCTGGGCGATACGGTGGGTTATTCACAAGAGCACCTGACGCCTTTTAACGTGAAGTGCCGCACAGAGCTGTTTGAAAGCTTTAACCCGCAGCAGCTGGCCGCGAGTTTGCTGCAGCAGGGTAAGCGCAGCGAGGGCATTGCCTTCATGGCGCTGGAACACCCGGCCGTGCGCGAAGCCGTGAGCGAGCTGGCCGAAAAGGGTGTGCCCACCATCACGCTGATCTCGGACCTGTCGGGTTCACAGCGCGCCGGCTATGTGGGGCTGGACAACCGTGCGGCGGGTCGCACGGCGGGCTACCTCGTGGGCCGCTTTATCGGCCCCGGCGCGCGTGCCGGCAAGGTGGCGCTGATCGCCGGCTCGCTGAGCTACCGCGCGCATGAGGAGCGCGAAGCCGGTTTCCTGCATGTGATTGAAGAGATGTTTCCGACTCTGCAGGTGGTGGGCTTGCGCGAGGGGCAGGACGACGCGCAGAAGAATTACGAGCAGACGCGCACGCTGCTGGAGCAATACCCGGACCTGGCGGGCATCTATAACATCGGCGGCGCGTCTGACGGCGTGGCGCGGGCGTTGAAGGAGAGCGGGCGCGAGCACAAGGTGGTCTTTATCGGCCACGGCCTCACGCCTGACACGCGCGCGATGCTGATCGACGGCAGCATGGACGCGGTGATCACGCAAAGCCCACAGACGGCGATGATGAGTTGTGTGCGGATGTTTACCAACCTGCGCGACCGGCGGGATGTGATGAGCGGGGTGGATGCCGTTCGGAGCCAGGTGATCTTTCGCGAAAACCTGCCGTGAACACTGCGGCTGGCGATTTCTGCGAATTTATAAGCCAAATCTGGTTCTAGCCCATATGGGTCATGGGCGACAAGCTATTGATTTGATAGCGCGGCTTAATTGACTTTGGTCATTTGCCAATGATGGTCGGGGTGCCTACAATGGCCTCAGCTTGTCGGGGTGCCAAGGATGTTTCCGTAAGGAGGCTTTCGAGGCTGAGATCGCAGTATGCGAGACCCGCTGAACCTGATCGGGATTATCCCCGCGTAGGGAACAACGCAATTGGCTCCGGAACTCCGCAGCGGCACATCAAATGCCACCGATGGACCCCCGGCTCCCCAGCAGGCACCCCACCTTCTGGAGAACCACATGGCCAAAACCCGACTCACCGTTGACACCCAAGACCTGACCAGCCGCATCACGCGCGCGCCTTTTCCCGGCTCGGCAAAAATCTATATTGAAGGCTCGCGCCCCGACATCCGCGTGCCTTTTCGTGAAGTCACGCTGACCGACACGCTGGTGCATGAAGGCGCTGGCGAGCCGCGCCGCGAGGCCAACCCGCCGCTGCGCCTGTATGACGCCTCGGGCATTTACACCGACCCGGCTTCGCCCATCGACATCACGCGCGGCCTGCCGCCGCTGCGGGGCGCCTGGATCAACGAGCGCCAGGATACCGAAGCCCTGCCCGGCATCAGCAGCGCCTACGGCCGTGAACGCCTGAACGACCCGGCCCTGGCCGCGCTGCGCATGGCGCATGCGCCCGTGCCGCGCCGCGCCAAGGCGGGCGCCAATGTGTCGCAAATGCATTACGCGCGCAAAGGCATCATCACCCCCGAGATGGAATACATCGCGGTGCGTGAAAACCTGGTGCGCGCCCAGCTGGCTGAGCGTCTGGCCACCGAGCGCATGCCGAAGAAAGGCCACTCATTCAACGCGTCGATTCCTGAACAAATCACCGCTGAATTCGTGCGTGATGAAGTGGCGCGCGGCCGCGCCGTCATTCCGAACAACATCAACCACCCCGAGAGCGAGCCGATGATCATCGGCCGCAACTTCCTGATCAAGGTCAACGCCAACATCGGCAACTCGGCCGTCACCTCGAGCATCGAAGAAGAAGTCGACAAGCTGGTCTGGTCGATTCGCTGGGGCGCAGACACCGTGATGGATTTGTCGACCGGCGAGAACATCCATGAAACGCGCGAATGGATTTTGCGCAACTCGCCGGTGCCCATCGGCACGGTGCCGATTTACCAGGCGCTGGAAAAGGTCAACGGCAAGGCCGAAGACCTGACCTGGGAAATCTTCCGCGACACGCTGATCGAGCAGGCCGAGCAGGGCGTGGATTACTTCACCATCCACGCTGGTGTGCGCCTGGCCTATGTGCCGCTCACCGCGAATCGCCTGACGGGCATCGTCTCGCGCGGTGGCTCCATCATGGCCAAGTGGTGCCTCTCGCATCACAAGGAAAGCTTTTTGTACGAACGCTTTGACGAGATCTGCGAAATCATGAAAGCGTATGACGTGTGCTTCTCGCTGGGCGACGGCCTGCGCCCCGGCTCGATTGCGGACGCGAACGACGAAGCGCAGTTTGCCGAGCTGCACACGCTGGGCGAACTGACGCAGATCGCCTGGAAGCACGACGTACAGGTGATGATCGAAGGCCCGGGCCATGTGCCGCTGCAGCTGGTGAAAGAAAACGTCGACAAGCAGCTCGAAGCCTGCTTCGAGGCGCCCTTCTACACACTGGGCCCACTGATCACCGACATCTCGCCGGGCTACGACCACATCTCTTCGGCCATGGGCGCGGCCAACATCGGTTGGTACGGCACGGCCATGCTCTGCTACGTGACGCCCAAGGAACACCTGGGCCTGCCGAATCGCGACGACGTGAAGCAGGGCCTGATCGCCTACAAGATCGCCGCGCATGCGGGCGATCTGGCCAAGGGCTACCCGGGGGCGCAGATGTGGGACAACGCGGTGTCGAAAGCGCGCTTTGAATTCCGCTGGGAAGACCAGTTCCGCCTGGCGATCGACCCGGACACGGCGATGGCCTATCACGACGAAACGCTGCCCAAAGAGAATGCCAAGGTGGCACATTTCTGCTCGATGTGCGGGCCGAAGTTCTGCTCGATGAAAATATCGCAAGAGGTGCGCGAGTTTGCGCGGCTGAACCCGGCCACCACCACGCTGGCCACCGCGCCAGGCGTGATTGCGATCAAGCAGATCAGCACGGGCTTTGAAGAAAAGGCCAAAGAGTTCCGCGAAGGCGGGAGCGAGATTTATTCCTGAGTTGTTTCGGAGTTGTTCCTGACATGAGCACTTTGCACATCGGCATCGCGGGCGCGGGCCTGGCCGGCCGCACGCTGGCCTGGCGTCTGCTGCGCGCCGGCTGCCGTGTGAGCCTGTTCGACGCGCGCCGCCGGGACGACGTGGCCACGGCTTCGATGACGGCGGCGGCCATGCTGTCGCCGCTGGCGGAGCTGGCGGTGTCTGACGAGGCGGTGTTTGCGATGGGCCAGCGATCGATGCAGCTGTGGCCGCAGTGGATTGCCGAGATTGAAGAAAAAGCCGGCGAGGTGTTTTTTCGCCGGCAGGGCACGCTGGTGGTGGCGCATGCGCCCGACCAGTCGTCGCTGGAGCATTTCACGCGCCTTTTGAAGCACAAGCTGCCTGAGGCTTGCCGCGAGCAGGTGCGCACGCTGGATGCCGCGGGCGTGGCGGCGTGCGAACCGGCGCTGGCCGGGCGCTTTGGCAACGGCCTTTTTCTGGACGGCGAGGGCCAACTGGCCAACGACCAGTGGATGGCGGCGCTGGCCACCGAGATCGACCGGCTGGGAGGGCAGTGGCTCGAAGGCCAGGCGGTGAACCGCGTGGAGGCTGGGCGCATTGTCTGCGCGGGCCAGACCTACGCGATGGATGTGGCGGTCGATGCGCGCGGTGTGGGCAGCAAGGCGCAATGGCCTGCGAGCAACCCGCTGCGCGGTGTGCGCGGCGAAGTGCTGACGGTAGAGTGCGCGGGCGTCACGCTGCAGCGCCCGGTGCGCCTGATGCATCCGCGCTACCAACTGTATGTGGCGCCGCGCCCCGGCAACCGCTTTGTGGTGGGCGCGACCGAGCTGGAGTCGGAAGACACCGGGCCGGTGACGCTACGATCTACATTGGAGCTGGGCAGTGCGCTGCACAGCCTGCACCCGGCCTTTGGCGAGGCGCGTGTGCTGCGCCTGGCAGCAGCCTTGCGCCCGGCGCTGGACGACCATAGGCCGACGGTGGAGCAGCGAGACGGGGTCTGGCATATCAACGGCCTGTACCGGCACGGCTACCTGTGCGCGCCGGCGCTGGTCGATAGGCTGGTGCATCAATTGCTGGGAAGCACGGCCGCTGTGAAAGAAGAGAGAGTGACATGACAACATCACAACAAGCAACACAACTTCCGATGAAGGTTTCGCTGAACGGCGAAGCCATTGAGACCGATGCGCCAAACCTCCAGGCACTGCTGCTGGCACGCGGCTATGAGCTGCAGGGCGCGTTCGCGTGCGCGGTCAACAAGACCTTTGTGCCTCGACCCAAATGGCCAGCGCACACTTTGAACAGCGGCGACCGCATAGATATCGTCACTCCCATCACCGGAGGCTAGGCCATGGACACGCCCACCACGTCATCACCGATTGCCCACGGCCAGCCCTGGACCGTTGCGGGCACCACGATCTCCAGCCGCTTCTTCCTTGGCACTTCGCACTACCCCTCACCGCAGGTGATGAGCGACGCAGTGCGCGCCAGCGGCACTGAAGTGCTGACGGTGGGCCTGCGCCGCCTTCAGCCTGAAAGCGGCGGTGGCAACAGCTTCTGGCAGCGCATCCAGGCGCTGGGCTGCCACATCCTGCCCAACACGGCGGGCTGCCACAGCGCTGAAGAAGCGATCACGCTGGCGCAGATGGCGCGCGAGATTTTCGGCACGACATGGATCAAGCTCGAAGTGGTGGGCGACGACTACACGCTGCAGCCCGACACGCATGGCACGGTGCATGCGGCCACGGTGCTGGCCAAAGAAGGCTTTGCGGTGTTTGCGTACACCACCGATGACCTGGTGATTGCCCAGCGCCTGCGCGACGCGGGTTGCGCGGCCGTGATGCCCTGGGCTGCGCCGATTGGCACGGGCCGCGGGCCGCTCAACCCCTTTGCGCTGGAGACCATGCGCCGCCGCCTGCCCGACACGGTGCTGGTGGTGGACGCAGGCCTGGGCCGGCCGTCGCATGCGGCAGCCGTGATGGAACTGGGCTTTGACGCCGTGCTGTTGAACACCGCGGTCGCGCAGGCCGGCGACCCGGTGCGCATGGCGCGCGCCTTTGCCGACGGCGTGGCTGCGGGCCGCGCGGCGTATGAGTCCACGCCCATGCCCGAGCGCGCGGCGGCACAGGCGTCCACTCCCACGGTCGGCGTACCCTTTTGGCACGCACCTTAAAAGAGACCATCATGAAGACAGATGCATTTGCCCCGCTCACCGGCTCCATCGGCTTTTACCCCGTCGTGCCCGACGCAGCCTGGGTGCGGCGCCTGCTGGGTTGGGGTGTGCGGACCATTCAGCTGCGCATCAAGGCAGCGGACCACGACGGGGATGAGATTGCGTGGGAAGTTCGCACCGCGATTGAGGCCGGGCGCGAAGTGCCGGGCGCGCAGGTGTTCATCAACGACCACTGGCAGCTTGCGCTGGAGCACGGCGCTTATGGCGTGCACCTGGGCCAGGAAGACCTGGACACGGCCTCCATCGCCGCGCTGCGCGATGCGGGCATACGCCTGGGCCTGAGCACGCACACGCCGGCCGAGCTGGCGCGCGCCAAGGCGGTGCAGCCGTCTTACCTGGCGATAGGCCCCATCTACCCGACGACGCTCAAGGTCATGCCCTATGAACCGGTGGGGCTGGAGCGCCTGAAAGCCTGGGCGCAGGATGCGGCGCCTTACCCGGTGGTGGCGATTGGCGGCATTTCACTCGCGCTGATGCCCGGCGTGATGGCCTGCGGTGTGAATGGTGTGGCGGTGGTCAGCGCCGTGACGCTGGCGCAAGACCCGGAGCAGGCAGCACGGCAAGGCCTGCAGCTGGTTGCGGGCTAAAAACAAAAGGCTGCAAGGCAAAAAGCCCTGCAGCCCATGATTGGTATGCGCTAACAGCTATTAATTCGATAGCGCGGGGTAGTCGGTATAACCCTTTTCGCGGCCGCCGTAGAAGGTGGCTTTGTCGGGCGTGTTGAGCGGGGCTTTTACGCGCAGTCGCTCCACCAGGTCCGGATTGGCGATGTAGGGCTTGCCGAAGGCCACCAGGTCGGCGCCGTCGGCCACGGCTTGTTCGGCCAGGGCCTGGTCGTAGCCGTTGTTGACCATCCAGGCGCCCTTGCCGCCTGCGCTGCGGTAGGCGGTTTTTAGCGCCGCATAGTCAAAGGGTCGGTCGTCGATGTGGCGTGGGCCGCCGGTGGCGCCTTCGATGATGTGGATATAGGCGAGATTGAGCGCTGCCAGGTGCTTGACGATGTAGGTGAAGAGCGCCTGTGCTTCGGGATCGTGCACATCGTTGGCGGGCGTCACGGGCGACAGGCGTATGCCGGTCTTGCCGCCGCCGACGGCATCGGCCACCGCGCGGGCGACTTCCAGCGTGAAGCGGGCGCGATTTTCGATGCTGCCGCCGTAGTCGTCGGTGCGCTGGTTGCTGCCGCTTTTCATGAACTGGTCGAGCAGGTAGCCGTTGGCGCCGTGGATCTCGACGCCGTCAAAGCCGGCCGTCTCGACCGCATTGCGCGCCGCTGCGGCAAAGGTGTGCACGATGCCGGGGATTTCCGCAGCCGTTAGCGCGCGCGGCTCCGAGGTTTCAACGAAGGTAGGCACGCCGTCCTCGATCAGCACCGTCTTGGTTTTGGCGGTGATGGCTGAAGGCGCGACCGGCTTGCCGCCGTCCGGCTGCAATTTGCTGTGCGAGACGCGGCCCACGTGCCAGAGCTGCACAACGATCTTGCCGCCCTTGGCATGCACCGCGCGGGTCACTTCCTTCCAGGCGTCGAGCTGCTCGGTGCCGTAGAGGCCCGGCACGTCGGCGTAGCCCTGACCCTGGTGGCTGACGGCGGTGCCTTCAGTGATCAAGAGGCCGGCGCTGGCGCGCTGGCCGTAATAGATTTGGGCGATGTCGGTCGGCACGGCATTGGGCGAACGGTTGCGCGTGAGCGGCGCCATCACGATGCGGTTGGAAAGATGGAGGTCACCGGCTTTGTTGGAGTCGAATAGGGTGGGCATGGTTGGGTCCTAGGGGGCTGAATGAGAAACAGGGCCAGTTTGGCCCTGTTTGGATTGGCTTGCCCAACACGGGTTGCTTGAATCGTGCTATTGCGGGTAGTCCCCGATCCCGATTGGCCCTTGTGGATGCGCCGAGGAGCGCAGGGCCAGACGGATCAGGGCTCATGCATGTCTGAGCGAAGCGAGTTTGCATGAGACCCCGGCTGGACCGAGCACCGCAGGTTGCCCGAAGCGAAGCGTAGGGACGCAGGAACCAGGGTCGCCTTTCTTTTGGGTACTTTTCTTTGGCGAAGCAAAGAAAAGTGCCTCGCCCGCCGGGGCGAGACCCGGCCCCGGACCACACCCCAACATCAGCGTCCGGAAGACACCACTTATTTCAGCAAGCCCTCGTGCTTCATAGCCGCCTGCACCGAGGGCCGCGCCGCCATACGCTCGCGAAACGCAGCAAGGTTTGCAAGACCCGAAATATCCACCCCCACCCGCGGCGCCCAGTTGGTCACGGTAAAGAGATAAGGGTCGGCCACACTGAAAGCGTCGCCCATCAGGTACTGCTTGCCGGCGAGCTGGCCGTCCACCCACTTCAGGCGCGACAGCAGCTTGTCGATGACGATGGTTTTGTAGTCGGCCGGGGTGGCGGCGTTGAACAGCGGGCTGAAGCCCTTGTGCAGCTCGGTGCCGATGAAAGTCAGCCACGATTGCATCTTGTAGCGGTCCAGCGTGCCGTTGGCCGGCGCGAGTTTTTTGGCGGGCACCTGGTCAGCGATGTACTGCACGATGGCCGGGCCTTCGGCGATGCGGGTGCCGTCGTCCAGCTCCAGCAGGGGCACATAGCCCAACGGGTTGATGGTGTAGTAGTCGGTGCCGTCTTCCAGCTGGTGGGTCTTGGTGGGCGCCGCCACGTGTTCAAACTTCAGGCCCGACTCATGCAGCGTAATGTGGGGTGACAGTGAGCAGGCGCCGGGGGAGTAATAAAGCTTCATGGTGTTGTCCTTTGTGTTGTGTGGCGGGAATGTTGCACCGCCCCTGATGCTAGCCGGAACAGCGGATGTTTGCAGCGGGAGCGCGCCACAATACCCGCATGACAAAAGTTTTCAAATGGGTGGTGTTTCTGGCGCTGGGATCCATGGTGTTGCTGGCGGTCGTGATTTTTGCGCTGCACCGGTGGGTCAGCACCGAAGGTTTCGCCGAGCGTGTGGAGAAGGAAGCGACAGCGGCGTTGGGCGTGGCGGTGGAGCTGGACCATGTGGCGGTGGATGTCTGGCCCCTGCCGGCGGTGGCGCTCAGCGGCATTTCGGTAAAGAGCAAGCCGCCCATCACGGTGGAGCGCGTGGAGGTGCGGCCGCAGTGGCAGGCGCTGCTGCAGGGGCGGCTGGTGGTGTCGACCTTGCTGGTGCGCCGGGCGGTGTTGCCGCAGCAAGGCATTGACGGCGTGCTGCTGCTGTTGCAAAAGAAAAAAGCGGCGGCGGGCCCATCACCCGCGCCAGGCCCCGCCGGAACGCCGCCGCAAACCACGTCGCTGGACTGGCTGCCGCGCCGCACGGTGCTGGACGAAGTGACCTGGATCAGCGGCGCGGGCGCGCGCACCACGGTGCAGGCGGATGCCCGCTTTGGCGACGACGGTCTGCCCGACAGCGTGGCGCTCAAGCTGCTCAAGGGCAACCTGCAGGGCCTGGAGGCCAGCCTCAAGCGGGAAGAGCCAAAGCCCGCGGCGGCGGGTGACGAATGGGCGCTGCGCCTCGACGTGGGCGGCGGCAAGGTGGAAGGCACGCTGGGCCTGAAGAAGGTGCCTTCCGGTTCTGCCGCGCGGCCCGGCGAAGAGCTGCTGCTGCACGGCAAGCTGCAGACACGTGATGTCGAGGTGTCGGCACTGACGGCGCCCAGCAAGTCGCTCACCGGCAAGCTCGAAGCCAGCACCACGCTCAATTCCCGCGCCGCGACCACGGGCGCGCTGGTCGATGCGCTGCAAAGCCAGACCACCTTCACCGTGCGCGATGCGGTGCTTCAGGGGATAGACCTGGCCAAGGCGGTCAAGACCATAGGCCTGAGCCGCGGCGGCCAGACCCCGCTGGACACCCTGGCCGGCCAGGTCAGCACCCAGGGCAAGTCGGCGCAGTTGACCAACCTGGTGGCGAGCTCGGGCGCTTTGAGCGCCACCGGCAATGTGGCGATTTCACCCGCCAAGGCGCTGAGCGGCCGGGTGAGCGTGAACCTGGCAGGCGACAGCAAGCTGGGCAATGCCATCGGTGGCGCGGTAGGTGTGCCGCTGCAGGTGGGCGGCACGCTGGACAACCCCGAAGTCACGCTGTCGCGCTCGGCTCTGCTGGGCGCGGCCATCGGCACGGCGCTGATGCCGGGCGTGGGCACCGGGGCGGGCGCCAACCTGGGCGACCGTGTCGGTGAGGGTTTTCGCAGTTTATTTGGGAAATAAGGCTGTAGCCCTTGCCGGGCATGTACTTGTAGCTACCAAAATAGTAGCACTTTACATTTCCCGCGCACTTGTCCTACAGCTGCAAGCGGGCGCTGCTGATGGGGCTTGCGCCCCGCGACTTTTAGCATCAAGCCATTACCGCGCCAATCCGCGCCGGTGAGCGCAATGCCCGGTTCTCGCTCCATCCCGCGCGGCAAAGCCGGGCCCCTTTCAAACGGAGGCCAAGATGCTCAAGTACGCGATTATTTTTGCGATCATTTCCCTGATTGCCGGCGCCCTGGGCTTCGGCGGCGTGGCGGCGGGTGCTGCCGGCATTGCCAAGATCCTGTTCGGCCTGTTCCTGATTCTGGCGGTCATTTTTGTGGTGCTGGCGGCCCTGGGTGTGGGCGCGGCCAAAAAAGTACTGAAGTAAATGATGCCTCGCATGGGCGCCACGGAGAAGATGGGCAAGGGCGCGGTGCAGGCGCCGCCCGCCACCATGGCTTCGCGCTTTCGGCAGCGGCTGTTTCAGCCGTGGTCGGGGCCGCGTGCGCCGGCGGCAACGCGGTTGCCGGAGCCCATTGCACAAAAGAAGATGAGTTTTCAGGCCAGCATCGCGGAGTTTTTGCTGGTGAACCGCCTGCGTGCGCGTAAACGCGCAGAGCCGTCGGCCGACGTGCTGGAGCGGGCCGCGCATATTGTGTTTGTCACCTGCCAGAACTGGTTTGCCGCGCGCAAAGAGGGCCGCTCTGACCATCGCACGCATTTGTGATGTGTGAGCGGCGATGGCGGGTGCCGGCAGCTTTTTAAATCCTGTTTCTTCTTCACCAGGCCCAGGTGGGCCTGCACCGGTTTTGCCCCATGCACACTGCCCTGATTGAATCCCTGCTGGAATATGAAGTCAGCAGCCCGTCGCACTTTCTGTTCAACATCGAGACGGCTTTCCATGACGGCCACCATGTGGTGGAAGAACGCCTGACCATCACGCCCAGCATGAAGGTGCGCAATTTTTGCGACGAGCGCAGCGGCAACCGCTTTATCCGGCTTGATGCGCCCAAGGGCATTCTCAGCATCAATTACCGCGCGCAGGTGGAGCTGCGCCCGGTGGCGGTGCCGCTGCATCTGGACGAAACGCCGGTGACGGGTGTGCCCGACGACGTGCTGCGCTACCTGATGCCCAGCCGCTACTGCGAGTCCGACGTAATGAGCCGCGCGGCGCAGCAGCTCTTCGGCCAGTTGCCGCCCGGCATAGGCCGCGTGCGCGCCATTGAAAGCTGGATCCATGAGTCGATTACCTACCTGCCTGGTTTCAGCGACTCCACGACCACTGCGCAAGAAGTATTTGTGCAGCGCGCCGGCGTGTGCCGCGACTTCGCGCACCTGGGTATCACGCTGTGCCGGGCGCTGAATATTCCGGCGCGGCTGGTGGTGGGCTATGTGCATTTTGACGAGCCGCCGCAGGACTTTCATGCGGTGTTCGAGGCCTGGCTGGGCGATCGCTGGGTGATTTTTGACCCGACGCGCATGGCGCCGATTGACCGGATCGTGCGCGTGGGAACCGGGCGCGACGCCAAGGACGTGGCCTTTGCCACCATCTTTGGCGATGTGCGCATGACGCGCAAGGAGCTGATGGTGGACGAGGGCGATGTGACGCCCCCGCACCCGGACAGCGCCACGCCGCCCACGCTGACGGTGGTGCCTGCTTAGGCGTTGGCCGTTACGGGTGCGGGTTTGCGCTTGAGCACCAGAAGCCCAAACAGCGTGGCCGTGATGTACATGCTGAACGAATAGATCGCCGCGGGCAAAGCCAGCTGGAAGTTGTTCAACACCGCCAGCGCGATAAAGATCGCCAGCGTCGCGTTGTGGATGCCGATCTCGTAGCTGATGGCGGTCGAGATGGGTTTGTCCAGCCCGGTGGCGCGCGCGACGTAATACCCCGCCAGCAGGCTCACCAGGTTAAAGGCCAGCACCGCAGGGCCGATGGCTGCAAAGCCGCCGCTGAGCGCCTGCCACTCCTTGACGACCGCGCCCACCGCCACGACGACGAGCACGATGATGCTGAAGATCTTGGTCGGGTTTTCGCTACGCGCGGCCCAGCCCGGTTTGACGGTGCGCAGCCACATGCCGATGGCCACGGGCACCAGCACGATGACGATCACTTCCACCACCTTGCCGAATTGCAGCGGCACGACCTGGCCGGTCTTGGCGAAGGTGTTGATGGCCCAGTTGGCGATGACCGGCATGGTGACGATGGACAGCAGGGTATTGATGGCGGTGAGCGAAATGTTCATGGCCACATTGCCGCCGAAGAGGTGGCTGAACAGGTTGGCCGAGATGCCGCCGGGTGAGGCGGCCAGCAACATCAGCCCCACCGCAAAGAGCGGCGGCACATTGAGCAGCACGATGATCGCGTAGCAGGCCACCGGCAGCACGATGACCTGCAGCACCAGCGCCACCACCACGGCTTTGGGGTACTTGAGCAGGCGTGTGAAATCCTCCAGCTTGAGCGTCAGGCCCAGGCCCAGCATCACCAGCGCGAGCGCGACGATCAGCAGTTGCGCAACAAGAGGGGAGCCGCTCATGATTTGTAGCTTTCGTCGAGTTTGTCGAGCTTGCGGATCAGCGAAGGCCAGACAAAGGCCCCGCCCAAGCCGCCGGTCTGCACGCGCATGGCTTCGGCCACGCCCTTGACGATGAGCGGGTTGACTTGCGTGAGCTCGCCGCCGGCTTGCGCATCCAACTGGATGCGGCAGGTGTTCTCAAAGGTGTACATGCTGAGGAAGGCGTCGGCAATCGTCTTACCCACGACCAGCAGGCCGTGGTTGCGCAGCATCAGGAAGTTGGCGTGCCCCAAGTCGGCCTGCAGGCGCGGCTTTTCGTCGTCGCGGAAGGCCACGCCTTCGTACTCGTGATACGCCAGCGATGCCAGCACAAAAGTGGACTGCTGGCTGATGGGCAACACGCCGCATTTTTGCGCGCTGACGGCCACGCCGGCGCGCGTGTGGGTGTGCAGCACGCAGCCGGCATCGGCGCGCGCCTCATGCACGGCGCTGTGGATCACAAAGCCGGCGGGGTTCACCGGGAAAGGCGAGTCGATCACCTTGTTGCACTGGCCGTCGACCTTGACCAGGCTGGAGGCGGTGATCTCGTCAAACATCAGGCCGTAGGGGTTGATGAGGAAGTGGTGGTTGCCGGCGCCCGAGACCGATTCGGGTAGCTTGGCGCTGACGTGGGTGAAGACCAGGTCGCTCCAGCCGTAAAAGGCGACGAGGCGATAGCAGGCGGCGAGGTCGCAGCGCAGTTGCCACTCTTCAGCGCTGACAACTTCTTTCAGGGAGGGGATATGCATGGGACGTGTCTCCGTTGGGTTTGTATAAACAGGGTGCTCTGCGGCACATGGTGCTCACGATACGTGGGTGCTTGACGGGGAACTGTCAAAAATTTGACAATTGGCCGCATGCCTATCGTTCCCGCGACACTTTCACCACCCGTTTTGATGGCCCGCATGTCGGCCAACCCGTGGTTTGGCGCGCTGCCGCTGGCGGACCGGCAGGCGCTGCTCGCATCTGCCGAGGTATTGCGCCTGCGACCGGGCGAAATGCTGTTTCGCCAGGGTGATGCGCCCGGCGGGTTTTATGGCCTTTTGGGCGGGCTGCTGAAAATCTCGTCGCTGCGGGAAGACGGACGCGAGGCGATTCTGGTGGTGCTGGAAGCCGGCAACTGGATCGGCGAGATTTCGCTGATGGACGGCGAGCCGCGCACGCACGACGCCACGGCGCAGTCGGCGGTGGAAGTGCTGGTGGTGCCGCAGCCGGCGTTTGCCGCGCTGATGGAGGGCGCGCCGTTTGCGCGGGCGATTGCGGGGCTGCTGGCGGCGCGTGTGCGCTCGCTCTACGGCATGGTGGAAGACGCGGCGCTGCGCTCAACCCGCGCGCGCGTGGCGCGCCGCCTGCTGCTGCTGGCGCGCGGCGACGCCACGCTGGCGCTCAAAGCGCGGCCGATGGTGCCGGTGTCGCAAGAGGCGCTGGCGATGATGCTGGGCATCAGCCGGCAAACGCTGTCGGTGGAGCTCAAGGCCATGGTGCAGGAGGGTGCCATCGCGCTGCGCTATCGCTGCATTGAGATCGTGTCGGCTGCCCGGCTGGAAGCGCTGGGCAATCTGTCGCGATAGTTTCGGCTGCGCTTCAGTGCAGGCCGGGCCGCGTCGCGCTTTCCAGTTGGGTCAGCCAGACCATCGCCGCGCCCGCGTCGGCGCCGCACATCTCGGCAGACGCCATAAGTTGCCCGCACACCGCAGGTCTTTCGGGCCGCCCGAAGATCATGCAGCGGTTGGCGTCATCGAGCTGCGCGCAGCGCACGCCGGCCGGCTTGCCGTGCGGCATGCCGGGAATGGCGGAGCTGATGGAGGGCGCGATGCAGCAGGCGCCGCAGCCGGGTCGGCAGTTCATGGGGAGTCTTCGCGCGTCATGACGGTTGGCTTTGCAGGCGCTGTGCGCTGTTACGCAAGCCCGAGAGGATGGCGCTGGACACCGCTTGCGGGAAGTTATCTGGAATCTGTGCTTGGACAGCCGCTATGGCCGGCTCAACCCTGGCCAGCAACTCCCCGATGATGTCCTCGCAGTTTTCTCCCCAACCGCAGCGCTGTGCCGTGGTATTGAAATGGCGGCGCTGGATTTGTGCATGATGGTAGTGGCGGTTCTGGCCGGAGACAGCCATGGCCATTCTCACGTTCTGCGAGGCCAGTTTGTTGGGGCCGGCCCCAATCAGCGGCCATGCGGACAGCACGTCGTACAGAGGGGTGAGGCTGTAGTTGTTGCCTGCGTGCAACCTGATGCTGAAGTTCTTGCCATGGCCATCGGTGGCGGCCAGCATCCAGAAGAGGATTTGCGCGGCCAGCAGGGTTTTGATGTCTTTGCGCGGATTCTGGGCGCCGCTCAGGATTTGCGCGAGCGTCATGATGCCCGGCCCTCCGTCTGCTTCGTACTTTTTGGACGAAGGCAATCCCAGAGCCTGGCAGAAGTCCTCCTGCGGTAGTCTGAGGATCCAGTTTCCAGAGGAGTGCATCTGGCGGTCAAAGCGGGTGACGCCCAGAACCGGCTCGTGGTCTGCAAAGGTCAGCATCTCGACAGGCGCTGTCTCCAGGTCAAACGCGGCCAGCAGCTTCATGCACAGCCATTCGTTCTGGACAGACGTGCTCAAGTCCCACTGATGTCCGCCGACCAGCCCGAGCGGCATCTTGAGGATATGGGTCGATGGGGTAGGCCCTTGGGGAAGTATCCACTGCTCGCCGTTTCGCAGCAGGGCCGTCTTTTCCTGGGCACCGGCGATGGAAATGCGGAATTCGTCTTCGAATGCGGCCTGTCCCGCGGCGGGAGGACTGACGCAGGCGCGCAGATGCCGGGCGACTTCTTCGGCGGAGAGAGGGCGACCCTGTATGTGGTCGAAGCCGGTGGGGGGATGATCCTGTGGCAGCAACTGCACCGCGCCGACGCAATCCCGGCCCAGCGCTTCGAGCAGGTTGAAGGTGTCCATGGAGCCCGCCGTGTATCGGCGCGCCAGTCGCCTCCTGATGTCCGGGTTGTCGGGTAGCAGATTGTCGAAATAGTTCTCGACCACGTCGCCGCGCAAAGGCTCCCCGCCGACGGGAAACGGCAGCGACAGCGACAACGGCCGGCCCAGGGGTGAATCCAGCCATTCCGGATCGTAGCGAAGCTCCATCGCGCCGCGCGCCGGGAGACCCCAGGTGCCCACGCGCAATCCGTTGCTCCAGATGCCTAGCGCCCTTGAGTTTGACTTGCGCCCCATGGCCGTCTTACCACTTGTCGGTGCCGCCCTGCGGGGGCGTCACCTTGTCTGCCACTGCAGTGTCTTTTGTTGGGAAGTCGCGGTGCTGGATGCTGAGCTGCAGCCCCAGCTGCTGGCACAGGGCCAACAACTGTTCCAGGCTGAGCTTGCCAGGTGCTCGCTCGAGTTCAGACAGGCGCGCCTGACTCATTCCGAGGCGCTGAGCGAGATTTCCTTGCGTCAGCTGGCGGCTTTTGCGGGCGGATTGCAGCAGTATGCGGGCCTGGTCTGAGGTGATGATGGGCTGGCTTAAGCGTGACATAGATAGTCATTACTGGTAAATCCGATAAATGGAATATATTGGATAAACCAGTAAATGTCAATTATCGGCATAAGCGATAAAATGCAGCCTCCTGTTTATCACGCAGTGGCCGTCGAAGCCTGATTACGCTGAAGAGGCCCGCTTAAGCCTCTCAGGCTCAATCCGGTTTGATCTTCGCCCGTGCCGCCACTTCCTTCCAACGCGCCTGTTCGGTCTTGATGAAGGCGCCGTACTGCGCGGGTGTGTCGCCCACGGGTTGGGCCGTGTCGCCGCGCAGGCGTTCGGTGGCTTGCGGGTTGCGCATGGCTGCGCGGCAGGCTTCGGCGATGCGGTCGATGTTGGCTTGCGGTATGTTGGACGGCGCGTTGAGGCCGTACCACTGCGTCATCTCAAAACCCGGGTAGCCGCTCTCGGCCACCGTGGGCACATCGGGCAGCTGGGGCAGGCGCTCTTTGGTGCCGGTGGCGATGCAGCGCAGCTTGCCCGACTTGATATGCGCCAGGATCGCGGGCGCGCCCACGCTGGCGGCGTCCAGCCGGCCGGCCAGCAGGTCGGTGAGTTGCGGGCCGGTGCCGCGGTAGGGCACGTGCAGCACGAAGGTGTTGGTGGCCATCTTCAGGTATTCAAACGCCAGGTGGCCGGCGCTGCCGTTGCCGGCAGAGCCGTAGTTGAGCTGGCCGGGCTTGGCCTTGGCCAGCGCGACGAACTCCTTGAGGTTGTTGGCCGGCACGCTGGCATTGACAACGTAGAGGCTGGGCACCTTGGCCAGCAGCGAGATCGGCTTGAAGTCCTTGTTGGTGTCGAAGGGGAGTTTGTCGAAGATAAACGGGTTGACCGCCATGGTGCCGATGTGGCCGAGGATGATGGTGTGGCCATCGGTGGAGGCGGCGCAGTCCTGCATCGCGATGTTGCCGCTGGCGCCGGGTTTGTTTTCAACGAACACGGTTTGGCCCAGGCTTTTTGTGAGCTCATTGGCGGCCGAGCGCGCGACGATCTCGGAGCTGCCGCCGGGCGCAAACGGCACCAGCAGGCGAATCGGTTTGTTGGGCCAGGCGGACTGCGCGTGGGCCGAGCTGAGCAGCCCGGGAAAGGCGGAAGCTGCTGCCAACGCACCGGTGGCTTTGATGCCGAGTTGAAGTGCGCCGCGGCGCGTGGTCTGTTGCGTCATGTGTTGTGTCCCCAGGTCGTTGTCGTTGATGGTCAATATAGGACGCGGTTTGTGTCCTCTGGCTACGTGGTTGCGCTAATGAGGCAAACCCTGCCGCTGCATGGTTTAGCTGAACGACGCATCGAAGCGTTCGCGCGCGGCCTTCAGGCTCTGGTGGTTTCGCTCGGCCCAGTTGTCTAGCGGGATCAGGGTTTCGCTCAGTGATTCGCCCAGCGTGCTGAGCCGGTATTCGACATGCGGCGGCACGGTCTGGTGGTCGGCGCGTAGCACCAGGCCGTTGCGCACCAGCTCCTTGAGGGTTTGCGTCAGCATCTTTTGCGAGATGCCTTCGATCTTGCGCATCAGCTCGTTGTTGCGCACCGGGCCGTCGGCGAGCGCGGGGATCACCAGCAGCGCCCATTTGCTGGCGACCAGCTCCAGCGCCTGGCGGGACGGGCAGGCCTGGCTAAACACAGTTGAGCTGTCGGTGGGTAGGTCGTTGGGAATTGTCATGGTTACCAAAAGGTGCGTACTTGCCTATGGGTAATCGTAAACCTAAGCTGGCGGCTCATCAATCCTTAACCCTGTTCCCGAAAGAAAGATCCCCATGGCCTGGCTCTATTTACTCGCCGCAAGCATTGTCGAAATCGCAATGGCTTTGTTCCTGAAATCTTCTGAAGGCTGGACGCGCCTGTGGCCCAGTGTGTTGGGCGTGGCCGCGGCCGGCGCCAGCATTTTCTTTTTGACGCATGCCGTCAAGACGCTACCGGTGGGCACGGCCTACGCGATCTGGACAGGCATCGGCTCGGTCGGCGTGACGTTGATCGGCATCCTCTGGATGGGCGAGAGCGCCTCGGCGCTGCGCCTGACTTGCGTGGCCTTGGTCGTGGCCGGCATGGTGGGCTTGCGCCTGCTGGACGGCACGGTTTGACTCACCCATCGCACGGAGAAACGCATGACGCATCTGGTTTATATCGAAGCCTCGCCGATGCAGGCCGCATCGACTTCCATCACTGTCGCCTCGGTCTGGCTGGAGGCCTATCGCCAGGCGCATCCTGACGACACCGTGGACGTGATCAATGTCTGGGACATCGACCTGCCGCCATTTGACGCCGACATGATCGCCGCGAAATTTGCCGTGCTGCGCGCGCAGAATGCGACCGCCCCGCAGCAGGCGCTGTGGGCACGCGCGGTGGCGGTGTCGCAGCGCTTCAACGCGGCTGACCGGTATCTTTTCAGCCTGCCGATGTGGAATTTCGGCATCCCTTACCAGCTCAAACATTTCATCGACGTGGTGACGCTGCCGGGGCAGAACTGGCGCTGGTCGCGGCAGACGGGTTACCAGGCGCTGCTGCCAGGCAAGAGCGCGACGCTGGTGTATTCAAGCGCCGGGCCGTACCCGCTGCAACCGGATGAAGACGAATCCGATTTCCAGAAGCCGTACATGCGGCGCTGGCTGCGTTTTCTGGACATTGCGGTGACGGCGGAAATCAGCGCCGCGCCGACGCTGGTGCCGCCCGAGGAACTGGCGGCGACCAAGGCTGGCGCGATGGAGCGGGCGCGGGCGCGGGCGCTGGCCACAAAGTAGTGCGGCGGTCAGCGGGGTATTTTTGCGATCTCCAGCGTGGTCACGATCCCGTTGGCCAGCGCGTCACCCAGTTGAGGTTTTGCGCACAGTTCCCTGCGCAGTTTCGGGTCTTCGGTTCCCTGGCACAGCATCACGCTGTCGGGGCCGATGCCAGGCACCTGGGGGTGATAGAAATATGCAAAGCCGTTGTGGTTGGGCAGGTTGACCCACTGCTCTACCAGTTGGGGGTTGGCTTTGCCGTCGCTGTATTTCACGATCCAGGCTTTCAACGCCGGCATGCGCGCCTGTTGCAAGCTGCCGTCCTGCATGTAGTTGCCATGGAAGCCCACGACGGTTCTTTCCAGGGGCTGGTCGTCGGAGTAGGCGCGTGTGATGCCGCCAAGAAACATGCGCGAGCAGGAAGAACGGCAATAGCCCGATAGCAAAGTCGACAGGCCTTTTTCACGGATGTATCCGCCGGTGGCATACCCGGCCCGGGCATCTCCGCCGGAGGAGTTTTTCAGCACCACCGTTGTGATGCCGGGATGTTCCTCTACCGCAGCTTGCAAGATTCGCTGCTCATTGCCGGTTACCTTGCCCGACAGAAAAATAAAAGGCGCTTTGATTTCCACCTCCATGGCGTACGCGCCTGAAGCGAGACAAAAGGCCGCCAGGCCGGCAAGCCAGCGGCTCGGGTGCTTTGTCATGCGGCGAGGCGCTGGCTGGCAAACAGCACCTGGTCGATCACAGCCTGCACATTTTTGAGGTGCGCTTCATCCAGCAGTTGGCCGTCTGCATCAAAGGCGCTGCCCGCGCGGCCCAGGGCAAAGGCCTTGGGTGCGACCCAGCATTGCGCGTTGAGCAGCAGCGGCACGAGGTGGCTTTGCGAACGCAGGCCGCCGAGCGCGCCGGGCGATGCGCTGAGCACGCCCACGACCTTGCCGGTGAAAGACTTGAAGCCTTCGTGCCAGGCCGGGTCGCTCTTGACGGGGCTGGACACCCAGTCGATGGTGTTCTTGAGCAGGGCGGTGTAGCTGCCGTTGTATTCAGGCGAGCAGATGATCCAGGCGGGGTGCTCGAACATCAGCTGCTTGAGCTTCATCACGTCGGGCGGCGTGCCCTTGGCTTCGAGGTCGGCGTTGTACATGGGGATGTCAAAGTCGGCCAGCTCGATGTGGGTGACCTCGGCGCCGCTGGCGCGCGCAAGGGCGGCCGTGACATGGGCGAGTTTGCGGTTGTAGGAGTTTTGGCGGGTGCTGCCGGCGAAGATCAGGAGTTTTTGGGGGGTGGTCATCGGGTGATTTCACCACAGGGTGTGGGGTGAAAAACTGCGTGTGGAGTGCCATGCGGGCATGAATCAGTTAAAATGTACAAAATATCGAAATTTGTACAAAATGCATATCATTGCCCTCAGCGAATTCCGCGCCCACGCATCGGCCATGCTTGACCTGGTAGAGCAGGGCGAAACCGTCCGCATACTCCGGCACGGCAAGCCGGTAGCCGAACTGGTCCCACTGAAGGCCGAAGAAGACGCCGCCAAAGTGCCCAGCTGGAAAACCCCGTTTGAGCCTGTGGTGTTGCCGCCGGGTGTGTCGCTGTCGCAAGCGGTGCTGGACGAGCGGAATGAATCGCCATGGTGAAACGGCTGCAGGCGGCCTATGTGGCGCAGTCGGCCGGCTCGGCTACCCGGGCGGTGGCGCGCGACGGCGAAGCACGGCTGATGTTTGATGCCTCGGCGCTGACCAAGCGCTACGCCAGTGAAGCGGGGCGCGACCGGGTGCTGATGTTGTTTGAGGCGGCCAGCGAGTTGCTGGTGGCTGCGCATTGCAAGACCGAAGTGGCCTCCGCGCTGCTCAGGCGCCGGCGAGACGGCAGCCTGCCCGCGCCGGAGTTTGATCGCGCCTGGGCGGCGGCGCAACGCGATGTGGCTGATATGACCCTGGTGCCGCTGGACGCACATGTCGAGCGCTTTGCGTTTGCGGCGATGGAGCAGGGCCCTTTGCGCGGCATGGACGCCCTGCATGTGGGCAGCGCACTGGCCAGCCGCGTGGACCTCTTCGTTACGGCGGACAGACGCCAGGCGCAGGTGGCGCGCGGCATGGGCCTGGCCACTGAATTGATAGAGAACTGATTGAGCGAACAGCGGTCGAGAGACCTGAAAGTTGGATATGTTTTACCCGCAAGAATTTGACGTGATCGTGGTTGGCGGCGGCCATGCCGGCACCGAGGCTGCCCTGGCTTCGGCGCGCATGGGTTGCAAGACCTTGCTGCTCTCGCACAACATCGAAACCCTGGGCCAGATGAGCTGCAACCCGTCCATCGGCGGCATCGGCAAGGGCCACCTGGTCAAAGAGGTGGACGCCCTGGGCGGCGCAATGGCGTTGGCCACCGATGAAGGCGGCATTCAGTTCCGCATTTTGAACAGCTCCAAGGGCCCGGCCGTGCGCGCCACCCGGGCGCAGGCCGACCGCATTTTGTACAAGGCAGCCATCCGCCGCAAGCTGGAGAACCAGCCCAACCTGTGGCTCTTTCAACAAGCCGTTGACGACTTGATGGTCGAGGGCGACCGTGTGGTGGGCGCCGTCACGCAGGTGGGTATCCGCTTCCGCTCGCGCACCGTGGTGCTGACGGCCGGGACTTTCCTGGACGGCAAGATCCATGTGGGGCTCAACAACTACGCAGCCGGCAGGGCAGGCGACCCGCCGGCGGTGTCGCTCTCTAGCAGGCTGAAAGAACTCAAGCTGCCGCAAGGCCGGCTCAAAACCGGCACGCCGCCGCGCATCGACGGCCGCACGATTGACTTCAGCAAGTGCACCGAGCAACCCGGCGACGGCATGCCCGGCGGCACCGAAGGGCCGGTGCCGGTGTTCAGTTTTATGGGCGGCGGCATCGCCCACCCCAAGCAGATGTCGTGCTGGATCACCCACACCAACGAGCGCACGCACGACATCATCCGCTCCGGTTTTGACCGCAGCCCGATGTTCACCGGCAAGATCGACGGCGTCGGCCCGCGCTATTGCCCAAGCGTGGAAGACAAGATCAACCGCTTTGCCGACAAGGAAAGCCACCAGATTTTCCTGGAGCCCGAGGGCCTGACCACCCACGAGATCTACCCCAACGGCATCTCGACCAGCCTGCCTTTTGACATCCAGTACGAGCTGGTGCGCTCCATGGCCGGGATGGAAAACGCCCATATTCTGCGGCCCGGCTACGCCATCGAGTACGACTACTTTGACCCGCGGGCGCTGAAATCCAGCTTTGAAACCCGTGCCATTGGGGGCTTGTTCTTTGCTGGCCAGATCAATGGCACCACCGGTTATGAAGAGGCGGCGGCCCAGGGATTGTTCGCCGGCGTCAATGCCGCACTGCAATGCCAGGGCAAAGATGCCTGGCTGCCGGCCCGCAACGAAGCCTATTTGGGCGTGCTGGTCGACGACCTGATCACCAAGGGAGTGACCGAGCCGTACCGCATGTTCACCAGCCGGGCAGAGTACCGCCTGATGCTGCGCGAGGACAACGCCGACATGCGCCTGACCGAAAAAGGCCGCGAACTGGGCCTGGTAGACGACGCCCGCTGGGACGCCTTCAACCGCAAGCGCGACACTGTTTCACGTGAAACAGCCCGGCTTCGGGCGATTTGGGTCAATCCCAACAACTTGCCGGTGGCCGAAGCCGAGCGCGTTTTGGGCAAATCCATCGAGCGCGAATACAACCTGCTCGACCTGCTGCGCCGCCCCGATGTGAACTACGCCGGGCTGATGTCGCTGGAAGAGGGCAAGTACGCCAACCCCGAACTGGCAGCCGAAGCCGCGGCCAGCGACGATATGGCCAAAAGCGTGATCGAACAGATCGAGATCACGGCCAAATACGCCGGTTACATCGACCTGCAAAAGACGGAAGTCGAACGGGCCGCGCACTACGAAAACCTGAAACTCCCGACCGACCTGGACTACCTGCAGGTGCCGGCCCTGAGCTTTGAAGCGCGCCAGACTCTGGCCAAACACCGGCCTGAAACCTTGGGATTGGCTTCGCGCATCTCGGGCATTACCCCGGCCACGGTGTCTTTGCTGCTGGTGCACCTGAAGAAGAACCTCTGGAAAAACACGGTTCCGCTTCCGGCAACCGACGCTTCCACCGAAAAAGCCCAAGCCTGATGCGGGGCGGTGAACAGGAATTGCGCGTCGGCCTCAAGGCGTTGCAGCTGGATTTGGGCGACGCCCAGGTCGGCCAGCTGCTGGATTACCAGGACCTGATCGGCAAATGGACCAAGGTGTACAACCTGACGGCCGTGCGCGACCCGGCGGAAATGATGACCCATCACCTGCTGGACAGTCTGGCGGCCGTCTTGCCCTTGCGCCTTTATCTGCAAAAAGCCGGGCTGGGGCAGGGCGCCCGCTTGCTGGATGTGGGTTCCGGTGCCGGACTTCCGGGCGTCGTTATCGCGATTTGTTGCCCCCAAGTGGCGGTGACTTGCGTGGACACCGTGGCCAAAAAAGCCGCGTTTATCAAGCAGGCGGCGCTGGCTTTGAAGCTGCCCAATCTCTCGGGTTTGCATGCCCGGGTCGAAACCATCACCACGCCCTTTGACGTGATTTGCTCCCGGGCCTTTGCCTCGCTGGCCGATTTCACCAATTGGTCGGCAGATGCCTTGGCACCGCAGGGCGCCTGGATGGCGATGAAGGGCAAGCACCCGGCCGAGGAAATTGCCGCCTTGCCGACCAGCGCCGAAGTGTTTCACGTGGAACAACTGCAGGTTCCGGGGTTGAATGCCGAGCGCTGCATTGTCTGGATGCGGGAAAAAGCGGCCGCTGGTTCGACCTGAAACCTGGGCCGAGGCTGATCTGCGCGGCCAGATTCCCGCCTGGCCCGTTGTTCGGGCACAAAAAGAAACCTTCGCGACCGCAAATCGGCCTTGATCGGGGCGGTTTCGCATTTCGGCGGCACACCCCTGTCGTAAACTCGGTTCCTCCTGCTCCTCTTCTCTCTACTTTCTGGAGAACCTCCATGTTGGGCTCATTCGTCGGCATCGCTGACTACGGTGCTTTTGTCGTCGCGATCATTGTGTTTTTGCTGATTCCCGGCCCGGGCAACCTGGCGTTGATCACTTCGACCAGCAAGGGCGGCATCGCGGGTGGCCTGGGTGCGACCTTCGGCGTGATCGCCGGCGACCAGGTCTTGCTCTGGGCGGCAGTCGCCGGGGTGTCGGCCATCATGGCGGCATACCCGACAGCTTTTCATATCGTCCAGTGGGCGGGCGCTGTTTACCTGGCCTGGCTGGGCATCAAGATGCTGATGGCCAAGCCCGGCGACGCGCCTTTGCTCAACATCAAGCCGCGCCACTACTTTCAGCAGGCCATGATGATCACCTTGCTGAACCCCAAGGCGATTGTTTTCTACATGGCCTTTTTCCCGCTCTTCGTAGACCCGGCCCAGCACCAGGGTCTGAAGACCTTCGCCGTGATGGCGGCCACGATTGCCGGGCTGACTTTTCTGTACGGCCTGACCTCGGTCATGCTGACTTACCACTTGGCCGAGCGCATTCGCGCCAACCCAAAAATCACCGCGGTCCTGAACAAGCTGGCGGGTGTTTTCCTGATCGGCTTTGGCCTCAAGCTGGCGATTTCGAAGTAACTTTCCCAAAACGATAAAAAGAAACAGATGGCAAAAATTTTCTGCGTAGCCAACCAAAAGGGCGGGGTCGGCAAGACGACGACGACGGTCAATCTGGCGGCGGGGCTGGCCAAAGTCGGCCAGCGGGTGTTGATGATCGACCTGGATCCGCAGGGCAATGCCACCATGGGTTCGGGTGTCGACAAGCGCAAGCTGGAGATGACGGTCTACGACGTGCTACTTGAATCGGCTTCGGTGCTGGAAGCGCGTGTGCACAGTGAAAAGTGCGGCTACGACGTGTTGGGCGCGAACCGCGAACTGGCCGGTGCCGAAGTCGAGCTGGTCGATGTCGAGCGCCGCGAAAAGCGCCTCAAGCTGGCGCTGGTCGAGGTCGACAGCCAATATGATTTTGTGCTGATCGACTGCCCGCCGTCCCTCAGCATGTTGACGCTCAACGGCCTGTGCTGCGCGCACGGCGTGATCGTGCCCATGCAGTGCGAGTACTTTGCGCTCGAGGGCCTGACCGACCTGGTCAACACCATCAAGCAGGTACACGCCAACCTCAACAAGGATTTGCAGATCATCGGCCTCCTGCGCGTGATGTTCGACCCGCGCATCACCTTGCAGCAGCAGGTGAGCGACCAGCTCAAGGAGCACTTTGCCGAGAAGGTGTTCAACACCGTGATCCCGCGCAACGTGCGCCTGGCCGAAGCGCCCAGCTACGGCCTGCCCGGCGTGGTGTTTGACCCGGCCTCCAAGGGGGCTCAGGCCTTCATCACCTTTGCCGAAGAAATGGTGGATCGCATCAAGGCCATGTGAGTCGGTTCGCCAGTCTGTTTTATAAGTAAAAAGTGCCTGTAGCCCAATAACCACACGCACTTGTAGCTATAAAAATCATAGCAAAGTAGTTTTCGCAAGTCATGAATCCCCCCAACGTCCTCATCCTTCCCGGTTGGCAAAACAGCGGCCCCGGCCACTGGCAAAGCCGCTGGGAAGATGCGCACGGCTACACCCGCGTTGAGCAACACGACTGGATGCGGCCGCTGCGGGGCGACTGGAGCGCACGGCTCGAAGACGTGCTGCTCTCTTGCGATGAACCCGCTGTGCTGGTGGCGCACAGCCTGGGCTGCATGCTGACCGCGGCTTGGGCTTCGCATTCGCGGAACACGCAGCGTGTCAAAGGCGCATTGCTGGTTGCGCCGCCCGATGTGGAGCGCGATGACGTGCGCCAGATGCTGCCGGGCTGGGCGCCTGTGCCCATGCAAAAGCTGCCTTTCCCCGCCGTGGTGTTTTGCAGCAGCGACGACCCGTTTTGCGCACCCGACCGTGCCCGGCAATTCGCGGCAGCCTGGGGCGCCGAGATCATTGACGCCGGACCGCGCGGCCACCTCAATGCCGACAGCGGCTTGGGCGACTGGCCCGAAGCCTACCTGCGGCTGCTGCAGCTCAAGGATCTGACCTCGCCGGCGATCATGCCTTCGCCATCCATCACCCTCCAACCATGACCATGACGCCCACTTCTCACGTCGGCCCGCGGCACCTGCGAATTGTGCTGGCACTGCTCGCCTGCCTGGCCGGCCCGGCACTGCACGCCGAACCGGATGAAGACCTGCTTGGCAAATCGCAAAATTATCCGCTGGGCAACGTCAACAACTGGCAACGCAACCCTTACCGTGTCGGTTCCTGGTCGGCGCTCGACAAGGTGCCCGGGGTACAGACCCGCGTGGTGGCGCACCCGGCAGCGGCCAGTCCCTTGCCGCGCGCGGCCAACCCGGCGGCCGTCAGCTACCGATACAAGAACACCAACTACACGCTGGCCGACTACCTGGACCGCCAACGCGCCACCGGCCTGCTGATTCTGAAAAACGGCGAAATCGTCGCCGAACACTACCGTTACGGCCGCAAGGACGATGCGCGCTTTTTGTCCTTCTCCATGGCCAAAAGCGTGACCTCGCTGCTGGTCGGCAAGGCGCTCTCACTCGGGCTGATTGCCTCGCTCGACGACCCCGCCGAGAAATACGCCAAAGATCTGGCTGGCAGCCCTTATGGCGCCACCACGATTCGCCAACTGCTGCGTATGAGCTCAGGCCTGACGTTTACCGAACGCTATGACGGCAAGGACGATATCGCCCGGCTCGCGCGCGCTTCCGCCGGAACGCCGGGCGCCGGCGCCCCCATCGACGTGTTGCGCTCCATCACGGAACGCCACGCGGCGCCGGGTGAAAAGTTCGTCTATTCCGGCGCCGAGACCGACACTCTGGGGCGCGTGCTGGCGGCGGCTTCCGGAAAAAACATGGCAGAGCTCACCACCGATTGGCTGTGGAAACCCATGGGAGCCGAGCACGATGCCTTCTGGCGCATAGGCGCTGATGGGCAGGAACAATCCTACGGCGCCTTTAATGCCAGCCTGCGCGACTGGGCGCGTCTGGGCCAGTTGCTGGCCAATGACGGCCGTGCCATCGACAAGGCCACCGGCAAACCCGACGCCGTGCAGGTCGTGCCGCGCGATTACCTGCTTGACGCAACCGACCCGGCGCGCCAGCCTGCGGCCTTCAAGCCGCGCAAGGCCACGCCGTACTTCGGCTACGGCTACCAGTTCTGGTTGATGCCGCTGCGCGAGCGTACCTTCGCCATGCAAGGCATCCACGGCCAGACGGTATATGTGCAACCCTCCACCGGCATGGTGATGGTGCTCACCTCGGTGTGGGAGCAGGCCAGCGGCAAACAGGATGTACAACCTTATGAAGAGCGCGACGCCCTTTGGCGCGGCGTGCTGCAGTCGCTGGGCGGCGATTTGACGCCCCAGCCCGCGATAACGAATTTGACGAATTGAAAGAAAGAAAATCATGGTCACCAAAAAACCCAAGGGCCTAGGCCGCGGACTCGAAGCACTGCTCGGCCCCAAGGTCAGCGAAACCGCGACCGACGCAGAGAACGCCAGCAGCACGGCCAACAGCCCCGGCCTGCCGGCGTCGCTGCGCCTGAGCGACATGGTCGCCGGCCAGTACCAGCCGCGCACGCGCATGGACGAAGGCGCGCTCTATGAGCTGGCCGAATCCATCAAGGTGCAGGGCATCATGCAGCCCATCCTGGTTCGCCGGTTGACCTCGGGCGCCAACGACGGCAAGTACGAAATCATCGCCGGCGAGCGGCGCTTCCGCGCGGCCAAAATCGCCGGTCTGGACAGCGTGCCGGTGCTGGTGCGCGACGTGCCCGACGAGTCGGCCGCCGCGATGTCGCTGATTGAAAACATCCAGCGTGAAGACCTCAACCCGCTGGAAGAAGCGCACGGCCTGCAGCGCCTGGTCAAGGAATTCGGCCTCACGCACGAGCTGGCCGCGCAGGCCGTCGGCCGTTCGCGCAGCGCCGCCTCGAACCTGCTGCGTTTGCTCAACCTGGCCGACCCGGTGCAGACCATGCTGATGGCCGGCGACCTGGACATGGGCCATGCGCGCGCCTTGCTGGGCCTGGACCGCGCGACCCAGATCACCGCCGCCAACCAGATCGCCGCCAAAAAGATGTCGGTGCGTGAAACGGAAAACCTGGTCAAAAAACTCAGCGCCGAGTTTTCGCTCAAGCCGCAGAAAGCCACGAAAGAGAAATCACGCGACACCCGCCGTGTTGAAGAAGAGCTGGCCGACTTGCTGATGGCCGACGTGGAAGTGCGCATCAAAAAGCAAGTCAAGCGCAACGGCAAACGCGAAGACATGGGCGAGGTGGCGATCCAGTTCTCGTCGATGGACGAACTCAACGGGCTCATCGAACGGCTGCGCGGCGGTAAATAACGATTGGGGCTTCGGCCCCACGCACTCGCGCAGTCTCCAGCGGTTGCCGAAACTGTCCTACGGCAACTTGCGCGTGCGCCGCCAGTGAACCGCCATCAGCGGCATCGAGCATGAAGACATGTTCCAGCGATGCCCACCATGAACAGCGAAATCCTGAGCCTGCTCCAATGGCCCGCCATGGCCGTCACGGTCACGGCTGCCTGGCTGGTGGCCTCCAGCCACAAGCGCAAACGCCATTGGGGTTTTTGGGTCTACCTGCTCAGCAACTTGCTGTGGGTGGCCTGGGGCCTGCACGCTCAGGCCTATGCGCTGATCGCGTTGCAGTTTTGCCTGGCCGCCATGAACATACGCGGCGCCCGCAAAACCGACGCGGGCGGCGGCTAAAAACTCAAGAGATCAGGACAGCGAAAAAATCTTGCCCGGGTTCATGATGTTCTTCGGATCGAGCGCGCGCTTGATGGTGCGCATCATGTTGACCGCGCCGTCACCGGTTTCGGTGACGAGGAAGTCCATCTTGTGCAGGCCCACGCCGTGCTCGCCGGTGCAGGTGCCTTCCAGCGCCAGCGCGCGGCTTACCAGTTTGTGATTCAGCGCTTCGGCGACTTCACGTTCTTTCGGGATCGTCGGGTCGATCAAATAGCCGAAGTGGAAATTGCCGTCGCCGACGTGGCCGACAAGGAAATAGGGGATGCCACTGGCGTCGACTTCTGCCACCGATTCGAGCAGGCAGTCGGCCAGGCGCGAAATCGGCACGCAGGTGTCGGTGGAAATGGCGCGGCAGCCGGGCCGCGACTGGATGGCGGCGAAATAGGCGTTGTGCCGCGCCGTCCAGAGGCGCGTGCGTTCTTCCGGCGTGCTGGCCCATTCAAAGGCATTGCCGCCGTGGCCGCTGGCCAGCTCCTGCACCAGCTCGGCCTGCTCTTTCACGCTGCTTGGCGAGCCGTGGAACTCCATCAGCAGCATGGGCTCTTCGCGCAGCGTGAGTTTGGAATGCGCGTTCACCATGCGCACGGTGTTGTGGTCGATGAGTTCCACGCGCGCGATCGGCACGCCCAGCTGGATGATCTCTATCGTGGTGCGCACAGCCGCTTCGATGCTGGGGAATGAGCACACCGCGGCCGAGATGGCTTCGGGCAAAGGGTAGAGCTTGACGGTGACTTCGGTGATCACACCCAGCGTGCCTTCGCTGCCCACCATGAGGCGGGTCAGGTCGTAGCCGGCGGATGATTTCTTGGCGCGCGTGCCGGTGCGGATGACGCTGCCGTCGGCGGTAACGACTTCGAGCGCCAGCACGTTCTCGCGCATGGTGCCGTAACGCACGGCGTTCGTGCCGCTGGCGCGCGTAGCGCTCATGCCGCCCAAGGTCGCATCGGCGCCCGGGTCTATCGGGAAGAAGAGGCCGGTACTTTTGACTTCTTCATTGAGCTGCTTGCGCGTCACGCCCGGCTGCACGGTGACGGTCAGGTCTTCGGCGTTGATGGAGAGCACCTTGTTCATGCGGCTCACGTCGATGCTGATGCCGCCCTGCACGGCAAGCAGGTGGCCTTCCAGCGAGGTGCCCACCCCAAAAGGAATCACGGGCACGTTGTATTGACCGGCGAGCTTCACCGCATCGGCTACGTCCTGCGTGCTTTCGGCAAACACCACGGCCGATGGCGGCGGTGCGGCGAACGAGGACTCGTCGCGGCCGTGCTGCTCACGCACCACCAGCGCCGTCGAGCAGCGGTCGGTGAAACGGGCTTTCAGCGCATCGATCAGCGCGGCGGGCGTTTCACGTTGCTGGATTTCAGGGAGCAGGTGCTGGGGAAGGGGGGCGTTCATTGTTGTCTCCGGGTCGGTGGCACAGTTTACGACGTGTACATAGTTTCTGCCACTGAAAGCGCCGGAGCCCGCGGCGGGCGCCGCGGGAGGGTTGCGTGAAAGTGAAAGCGGGGCGGTGTTTGCCCCGCGAGGGCCGTCAGGAGCCCATGGCGGCTTTGGTGAGCTCGGCCAGCGAGATAAAGGAGTCGTGGTTGGTGTCGATCTGCTCGAAACGCAGCGCGACGGCCGGCAGGTGCTCGGCTTCCTGGCGGTCCAGCTTGCCATCCTTGTTGGCGTCAGCGCGGCCGAAGGCCGCTTCAACGTCCTTGCTGGTGGTGCGGTTTTGCGGAACGGCGCCTGTGCTGCCTGGCGTACCTGAGGGCGCCATCTGCGAGGGCGGGCTGGTGGGGCTCGCAGGCGAGGGTGGGGCGGTTTGCGCCCGTACGGCGCCGACAACGCCCGCTGCCAACGCGGCTACCAGGAGCACGCTGCGCAACTCAAAGCTGGGAATAGAATGTTTTGAAAGCTGTGTTGCTGTCGTGTGCATGGTCATGCGAGGAATCCTTTAAAGAGTGAACAAGCAACCATTGCAACGCAGGCTACGCTTCGCGACCAGCAGTTTTGCAGGGTGTTTCCTCACTCACATGATGGGCTACGACGACACATTTTCTTGCCCGACGTAACGCGTGCCGCTTTAGTCCCTTTGCTTCATTGACTTTCTTCACCGCGCCTGACCCGCGCTTCGCACCATGGCCAACAGACTCTCTCAGATTGCAACGCGCACCGGCGACAACGGCACCACCGGCCTGGGCGACAACACGCGTGTCTCCAAAGACAGCCTGCGCGTGCACGCCATGGGCGATGTCGATGAATTGAACTCGCACATCGGCGTGCTGTTGTGTGAAGAACTGCCACCGGGTGTGCGTGAGTTGCTGGTGGAGGTGCAGCACCAGCTCTTTAACCTGGGCGGGGAGCTTTCCATTCCCGGTTTTGAATTGCTCAAGCCCGAGGCCGTGGCGCTGCTCGACGACGCGCTGGCCGAACACAACGCTACGCTGCCGCGCCTGGCTGAGTTCATCTTGCCGGCGGGCTCACGCGCCGCATCGCTCGCGCATGTGTGCCGCACGGTGGCGCGCCGTGCTGAACGCGCGGTGGTCGCGCTGGGTGCGGCCGAGCCGCTCAAGGAATCGCCGCGCCAGTACCTCAACCGGTTGAGTGATCTGCTGTTTGTGCTGTCGCGTGTACTCAACCGCATGAACGGCGGTGATGACGTGTATTGGAAGAGTGAACGCATGGCGCGCGCAGCAACTGAATAAGCAAGGCCTTGCATAAGGCGTTGCAGCCCGTGTGGGCTTGCAGCGACGCCTTGCCACCCCTCTTGTTTACACCGGCAAGCGCTCTCCCTAAGATGCCCCGTATCAACAACTGAACAGGGGAACCCATGAACACCGCACAAGTAGGCAGCTGGATGGAGCAGGCCCAGCCGATATTGGTCGCCTTCGGCCTCAAGGTTATAGGCGCGATCATTGTCTTTATCGTCGGCCGCTGGCTCATCCACCTGGTGACGCGTCTCGTCGGCGCGGCCATGACGCGCCAGGAGATCGACCCCACCGTGCAGCGTTACCTGGTGAGCTTTATCACGGTGGCGCTCAACATCGTGCTGGTCGTTGCCATCCTTGGTTACTTCGGGGTCGAGACCACCAGCTTCGCGGCCCTGGTCGCCGGTGCAGGCGTGGCCATCGGTGCGGCGTGGAGCGGCCTGCTCAGCAACTTTGCCGCCGGCATCTTCCTGCTGGTGCTTCGGCCCTACAAGGTGGGCGAATACGTCAGCGCCGGCGGTGTGGAAGGCACGGTGCTGGAGATCGGTCTCTTCGGCACCGGCATCAACACGCCCGACAACGTCAAGACGGTGGTGGGCAACGCCAAGGTCATGGGCAACGACATCAAGAACTACACCGCAAATCCCTATCGCCGTGTCGAACTGGCCGCGCAGCTGGCAGGCAGCGCCGACATCCACAAGGCCATCGCGCTGCTCAAGGAGTCGGTGGCCAAAGTCGCCAACATCACAAAAGCGCCCGCGGTCGATGTGGAAATCCTGGAGTTCAACGAGTTCGGCCCCAAGCTGGCCGTGCGCCCCTATTGCCACACTGACCACTACTGGCAGGTTTACTTCGATACCAACAAGGCGATTGCCGACACGCTGGGCGCCGCGGGCTTCCCGGTGGCGACGCGGCCGGTCAAGGTCTACCCGGTCTGACCTCACCGAAATCTAAATGTCGTAGCTCTCGCTGCCGGGCTCGTCGCTTAAGGTTTTTTCAACCAGTGCGCGGTTCAGCGTGGGCGCGAACGACTCGATAAAGGCAAACACATAGCCGCGCAGGTAGCTGCCGCGGCGCACCGCGAGCTTGGTCCAGTTGATGCCGAAAAGGCTTCCGGCATCCAGCGCGCGCAAGTCGGTGTCGCGCTCGGCCTCATACGCAATCGATGCCACGATGCCCACGCCCATGTTGAGCTGCACATAGGTCTTGATCACGTCGGCGTCCATGGCGGTCAGCACGATGTTGGGGGCCAGGCCGCGCTGCGTAAAGGCGCCGTCGATGTGCGTGCGACCGGTCAGGCCCGTGTCGTAGGTGATCAGTGGAAAACGCGCCAGGCTTTCCAGCGTGAGCGGGCTGTCCAGCAGCGGATGGCCGGGCGGCACGATCACCGAGTGCGTCCAGCGAAAGCAGGGCAGGGCGACGAGCTCCGGGTAGTCGCTCAGCGCTTCGGTCGCGATGCCCACGTCGGCCTCGCCCGAGATCAGCATGTCGGCGATCTGCTTGGGCGAGCCCTGGTGCAGGTGCAGCTTCACGTCGGGAAACTGCGCGCGGAATTCCTGCACGGCGGTCGGCATGGCGTAGCGCGCCTGCGAGTGCGTGGCGGCAATCGACAGCAACCCGTTTTCCCGGCCCACGAATTCCTGGCCGGCTTTTTTGAGGTTGCTGCTTTCCAGCAGCAGGCGCTCCACGATGGGCAGCACATGGGCGCCGGGTTCGGTCAGGCCCGTCAGGCGCTTGCCGGCGCGCACAAACAGCTCAATGCCGAGCTCTTCTTCCAGCTCGCGGATTTGCCGGCTCACCCCGGGTTGCGAGGTGTGCAGGGCGTTGGCGACGTCCGTCAGGTTGAAGTTGCATCGCACGGCCTCGCGCATGGAACGCAGTTGCTGGAAATTCATGGTGGCGAGAGGTGCGGGCGCAGGTGAGTGCCGGTGTTTTGAAGAGGAAACACGGATTGTGGGCAGCCAACCTTATTTATAGAACAACTGATTTGTTCCTTCTAAATGACTTAAACATCCTAGACGAGGACCTGCCCAGGGTACCGGCGACCGCTTTGCCACTCTGAGAGTGTGCGGTTTTGCTATTAATTCAGGAGCTATAAGCCAAGACTGTGCTTGGGCTAGAGCCCTAAAAGACCATTATTTCGGCAGCAGCATCGCCATGGTGATGCGCGACACGCAGGTCAGCTCGCCGGCGTCGTTGGTGAGCTCGATTTGCCACACCTGGGTGCTGCGACCTATGTGCACCGGGCGTGCAGTGCCGGTAACCCAGCCGCTGGTCGTGCCCCTGAGGTGGTTGGCGTTGATGTCCAGCCCGACGGTGCGATGCCCTTCGGGCGCGGCAAAGGCCGCCCCGCAGGAGCCCAGCGTCTCAGCGAGCGTTACCGCGACGCCGCCATGCAGCAGGCCGTAGGGCTGTACCGTGCGACGGTCCACCGGCACGCGGGCGCGGATGAAATCATCACCGACCTCCAGGAACTCGATGCCCAGGTGCGTGATGGCGGTATCGGCGCCAGCGGCGGTCAGCAGTTCAACAGAGATGGCTTGCTTCCAGATGCGCATGATGGGTTCCAGGCTAGGGGGAGGTAATCGGTTAACGCCCCACTATAAGGTTGACCTGGTTCACCGGTCGACCGACGCCATCCGCTCCTCGCTGTAGCGGGGCCCTTGCACGCCTGTCATCCACTGTTCCAGTTCCCGGATTTCCTGCGCGCTCAGTTCAATGCGCACCGCGTCCAGGTTCTGCTCCAGGTAGCTGCGCCGCTTTGTGCCGGGGATAGGCACGATGTCCTGGCCCTTGTGCAGCACCCAGGCAAGGGCCAGTTGCGCGGGCGTCACACCCCTGTCCCGCGCCCGCTCGCGCACGGCCTCGGCCATCCGCATATTGGCGTCGTAGTTGGTGCCCTGTAACCGCGGGTCCAGCCGGCGGAAATCCGTTTCCGGATACTCCTCGGCGCGTTGGCTGGTGCCCGTCAGGAAACCCCGGCCCAACGGGGCAAAGGGCACAAGGCCAATGCCAAGTTCGCGCAACACGGGCAACACATCGGCATCCAGGTTGCGCTCCCATAGCGAGTATTCGCTTTGGACCGCAGTGATCGGGTGCGTGGCGTGAGCGCGCCGGATGTTTGAAACCCCGGCCTCGGACAGCCCCAGATAACGCACTTTTCCTTGCTCCACCAGGCGCCCCATGGCACCGACCACCTCCTCGATAGGCACTTGCGGATCCACCCGGTGCTGGTAAAGCAGGTCGATCACGTCCGTTTGCAGCCGCTCCAGTGAACCCTCGACCGATTGCCGGATGTGTTCCGGCCGGCTGTTCAGGCCCATCGTCTGCCCGTCCTGAATATCAAAGCCAAACTTGGTCGCGAGCACAACGCCGCCCCGGCGGCACCTCAGGGCCCGGCCCAGGAGCACTTCATTGGTATAGGGGCCGTATTGCTCGGCCGTGTCGAAAAACGTCACGCCCAAATCCAGCGCCCGGTGAATGGTGGCAATCGCTTCTGTCTCGTCGCTTTCGCCATAGGCGTCATTCATGCCCATGCAGCCCAGGCCGAGTGCACTTACCACCAGGCCCTGGCTGCCCAATGCGCGTGTGGGGATACGGTCAAACTTCATCTTGCGCTCCTTGCGATGTATGTCATGTTGAGATGTTTCAGGGCTCGCCTGCGCCGCGCGGGGTACGGCGAGCCATGGTGGGGGAAAAACGCCAGTTGCGTTGATAGGCAACGATGGCCACGAAAATCAGCAACATGCCGACGATCTGAACAACACCCAAAGTCAGATTGAAGAAGACAAGGTCGACGACGATGGCGACCAAGGGGTAGATGAAGGAAAGCGCTGCAATCCGCTCGGCCGACAGGTGCTGAAATGCCGCATACATCAGGTTGTATTGAAGACCCGTATGCACCAGCCCCAAGGTGAGCAACGCGGCCCAGCCCAGCGGCGTCACGCTGTGCACGGAGATGTCTACCCAAGGCGCCAGTACAAGCGCCCCGGCCAGCAGTTGCAGGCCGGCAATCTGTGCTGGTGCAATACCGCTGAGCTTGCGGGTCGCCAAGGTGGCCAGTGCGTAGAAAAAAGCGGCCGCGCTGGCCAGCAAAACGCCGGTGAGCATACCGGCCTTCCCATCCGCGCCCCATTGCACCCCCGAGGTCAGCGCGACGCCGCAAAAAGCGATCACCAGCCATGGCAATTTATGCCAGTCGGGCATCTCACGCTGAAAGAGCGAAGCGAGCAAGATCAGGAAAAAAGGCTGTACGTGGTAGACCACCGTGGCCACTGCAATGCCGCTTTCCCGATAGCTCATAAAAAGGAGCTGCCAGTTGACGATGAGTGCGCCTGCGCCCACGAGCAACCAGGCAACGGCCTTTCTGCCCAAGGGCCGCCAGCCCCCTTGCAACCAGAGCCATGCAAGCAATGCCAGCCCGCCGACCAGGCACCGCATCCATACGACATTGAGTGCGCTTTGCCCGCTTGCCAGCACCAGCAATCCGATCGTGCCCGACAAGCCCATGGCGACCGACATCCGCCATGTACCGCCGCCTTGGTCATCCGTGTTGTGAGTTCGCATGTGCCCATCCATTGAGTTGATGGATTGAGTATTGATGGGCAACAATAAAATAACAATAATGTAAAAAATCAATTATTTGTTGCATTTAATTCAACAATAAAAGCGAAGTTTGAACAGATGGCCAGCCCTTGGGGGCGAGAAAAAGCAGAAGGACCCGCACCATGGAAATGCTCAACGAGATGGCGGTTTTTGTACAGGTTGCCGATAGCGCCAGCTTCACTGCGGCTGCGCGCCATCTGGGGCTCACCACATCGGCGGTGAGCCGCCATGTCACGCGGCTTGAAGCCCAGCTGGGCGGGCGCCTGCTGCAGCGCACCACCCGGTCAGTGCGCCTGACGGAGTTGGGCGAGCAGGTTTACGCGGGCTGCGCACGCATGCTGACGACTGCACGCGAGGTGCACACCCTGGCCGGGAGCTACCGGGCACGCCCCAACGGTTTGGTAAGAGTCACCGCGCCCGTGGTGTTTGGGCAGGTCTGGCTCGCCCCACGGCTGCCGGGATTCCTGAGCCGGTTTCCGGAGGTCAGCGTTCAATTGAGCCTGGTAGACCGTAACGTTGATCTGGTCGAAGATGGTGTGGACCTGGCCATTCGCATCGCCCGTGAACTGAGCCCCGGACTGACAGCGCGGACCCTGTGCACTATGCGCTATGTGCTCGTCGCAAGCCCCGGATACCAGGCCCGCCGCGGACTCCCCGCTCACCCTGACGAATTGGCCGGACACGATTGCATTTATCTCGGCTATGGCGCTTTCGGCGACACATGGACCCTGCATCCGGCATCACAAGGCGCCACCCCGGCGGCGCGAAAACGCGCAAGCAGGAGCACCCGTGCGGCCCAAGCCAGCGACGCCGTGCAAGTCAAGGTGTCTGGCCGCGCTTCCGTGAACAACAGCATTGCCATTCTCGAAATGGTGCAGGCCGGTGGCGGCATAGGGCTGGTGCCGGATTTCACGGCAAGCGCTGCGCTGAACGAGGGCCGCGTAGTGAGGGTCTTGCCCGCATGGGAATTCGGCGCCCCATACACCGGCACCGTACATGTCGTGTACATGCCGACCCCTCATCTGCCGCTCAAGACGCGCGCTTTGATTGACTACCTGGCCGGTGCCTCCACGCCCGTGCATGCCCTCGATTCCTGAGCTACTGCGCCGGGTGGTGGTTCTTGCCGCAGCATCGGCAACGGTTCACCATAAGGTTGCCGCCTACAGAAGGTGGGGCCCTTGTCGCCCCGGCTGCAGCGGTGATGACCCTTAAGCTGGGAACATGAAAGACACGCTTCGATGAAACGCGCGCACAAGTGGCTGGTGGGGCTGGGCATTGTGTTGTTGCTCGCCGGCGCGGCGTGGGTGGCGGCCTTGCGGTTTTTACCTTCTGACGAGGAATTAGCCCGGCGCGCCTCGGCTGAGCTGGAAACTGCGCTCGGCGTCAAGGTCCGCGTGGGCGCTTTGCACTGGCGGCTTTTCCCCTCGCCCGCCGTGGTGATGGAAGACGCCGCGACCGAGCAGCCCCAGCCCATCCTGATCAAGAAGCTGACCCTCTACCCGGACCTCTTTGCCTTGTGGCAGCGTCGCATCAAGATAGACCGCGCCGACCTTGAAGGCGCGGTGGTGCCCCAGCTGTCGTTGCGTGGGCTGGGCAGCAAACAGCCCAAAGATGATGCCGTGGCCGAAGAGCTGCCGCTGGCGCGGTTTGTGTTTCGCGACGTGACCTGGATCTCGCGCCGCGGCATTCCCGTCGTGTATGACGGCGAAGTCGACTTCGATCCCGGCTGGCGCCCGCGCAAGGCCGAGCTGCGCCGGCCCGGTGCCAGCCCCGCGGCCTCTCTTGCGCTGATCCGCCAGGGCCCGGACGACCGCTGGGCCGCGCGCATCCAGGTCGGCGGCGGCACGCTGCATGGCGATGTCCAGCTCGACACCCGTGCGGGAGGGCGCATGCACCTGGAGGGCAAGCTGCAACCCAAGGACATCGAGGTCGAAAGCATGATGACCACCTTCAACCGCCGCTCGGTCATCGCGGGCCGGGCCTCGGGCGACACCACGCTCACGGCCAACGGCGACACGGTCGGTGAATTGGCGCAATCACTGCACACCCAAACGCTTTTCACCATCGGCAAGTCCACCTTGTTGCGCTTTGACCTGAACAAAGCCATTCGCACTGCCGGCAAAGAGCACGACGGGCAGACGCCGCTGGAAAGCGTCACCGGCCGGCTCGACACGCAGAACACGCCGCAGGGCATGGTGGTGACTTACACCGGGCTCAAGGCCGCCTCCGGCTCGCTTACCGCTTCGGGTGACGCCAAAGTCGCCAACCGGCGCATCGAGGCCGAGTTCGCCGTCGACCTGGTGGACGGCGTCGTTGGCGTTCCGCTGACGGTCAGCGGCCCGCTGGAGGACGTCAAGTTCTCTGTACCCAGCGGCGCCATTGCCGGCGCGGTAGTGGGCACCGCCGTGCTGCCGGGCGTGGGCACCGCGATAGGCGCGCGCGTGGGCGCCACCCTGGGCAAGATTTTCAGCCCGGGGCCTTCCTCTGCCGCCAGCGCACCCCGCGCGGCCAAACCGGCGCAGCCTTCAAAAACCCGCTGAACATGCGTGAAGCCCTGCCGGGACATTCCACGCGCCGTTTGTGAGTGGTCGCTTCTGAGCAGGCCAACCAGACTTCGGCGCAGGAAATCGGCAAGTGCGCCAGGCGCCACCTCAGCCGTCACGCCGCAGTCACCGCTGCGTCATCAATTCGTCAGGGTTTCTACCTAGACTCATTTAGAGTTAAACGATTCCCCTGCCGATTTGGCGCGTCATCGCGCTGGTCGGCGGGCGGGTCTATCCCGCAAGGCCGTACGGCTTTGTTCTTTTGGCCTTGACGGCCGTCCCTTTGGAGATTTCCTGCGATGTTTCGCCGCCGCTTCCTTTCGCTCGCCCCTAAAATGGCTGCCCTTGCCGCCGCTCCCGCTTTCATCCGCAACGCCTACGCCCAGGACGGCCTGACCGCCAAGGCCATCACCATCGGCAGCACGGGCGCGACCAGCGGCCCGCTGGCCGGTGTGGGCGCCGAGCTCAAGCTGGGCGTTGACGCGGCCATGGGCCAGATCAACGCCAAGGGCGGCGTGAACGGCCGTGTGTTGCAGTTCCAGATGATGGATGACGGTTATGTGCCGCAGCGCAGCGCCGACAACGTCAAGAAGATGATCGGCGACGGCAGCATTTTTGCGCTGATGTCCTGCGTCGGCACGCCCAACAACACCGCCATCGTGCCGCTGATCGAAGAGTCCAACCTGCCTTACGTCGGGCCGCGCTCGGGCGCCTCGTCGCTGCGCAAGCCCGGCATGCGCAACGTGTTCCATGTGCGCGCCAGCTTCACCGACGAAACCCAGCGCCTGGTGCAGCGCATCGTGAGCATGGGCATCAAGGACCTGGCCGTCGTCTACCTGGACAACGACTACGGCAAGGAAGTGCTGGGCGACGTCAACCGCGCGTTGCAAACGCAGGGCGCCAAGCCGGCGGCGCAGGCCGCACTGGCCGTTGACGGCAAGAACCTCAATGACGTGGTGAGCCAGATCATTGCCGGCAAACCCGGCGCCGTGCTGCTGGGCACGGCCGGCTCGGCCTCCGTCAGCCTGATCGCCGCGCTGAAGAAGGCCTCGCCCATGCTGCCGATCGCGGGCCTGAGCGTCACGCTGGCCGGCGACGGCATCAAGGCGCTGGGCGCGGCCGGCACCGGCCTGGCGCTGACCATGGTGTTCCCGGATCCGTATCGCGCCAAGCTGCAAGTGGTGCGCGACTACCAGGCGGCCATGCGCGCCATCGGCCAGCAGGAGTTCTCGCTCGGCAGCCTGGAGAGCTACATCAACACCCACGTGATGGCCGAGGGCCTGGAGCGCGCCGGCCGCGATGTGACCCGCGCCAAGCTGCGCACCGCGCTGGCCGGCCTGCAGAAGTTCGACCTGGGCGGCTTCACTGTCGACTACGCCGCGCCGCCATTTGCCGGTTCGAAGTTTGTGGAGCTTGGCGTGCTGGGCGCCGGCGGCCGTTTTATCGGCTAAGCCCCAATAAGCCCTCAAGGCTTGAATCAAAAAAAAGCCCCGGCCAGTCGATGGACTGCCGGGGCTTTGCCATTTCCGCTCTTCACTCGCCAGAGCCCTCCGCCAGGTAACTCACCCAAGCAGATCAACGGCGTCCCGGCGTCGCCAAGCGGACAGGCGAGCGGCGGGAGATAGTTTAGACTTAAACTATTCGGTCGCTTCGCGGCCGGTGTCCCATGCAAGGCCCTCACGGCCTTGTTCTTTTTGGCCTGCCTGGCCACCCCCCGTTCCGGAGATATTCGCGATGTTTCGCCGCCGCTTTCTTTCGCTCGCCCCCCAATTGGCCGCTCTTGCCGCCGCCCCCGCATTCATCCGCAATGCCTACGCCCAGGAAGGCCTGAGCGCCAAAGCCGTCACCATCGGCTCTTCGGGCGCGCTCAGCGGTCCGCTCGCCGGTTTCGGCGCCGACCTCAAGCTCGGCGTGGAAGCGGCCATGGCCCAGATCAATGCCAAAGGCGGCGTGAACGGCCGCACGCTGCAGTTCCAGATGATGGACGACGCCTATGTGCCGCAGCGCACCTCGGAAAACGTCAAGAAGATGATCGGCGACGGCAGCATTTTTGCGTTGATGTCGTGCATCGGCACGCCCAACAACGCGGCCATCGTGCCGATGATTGAAGAGTCCAATTTGCCATACGTCGCGCCGCTGACCGGCGCTTCGTCGCTGCGCAAGGCCGGTATGCGCAACGTGTTCCACGTGCGCGCCAGCTACACCGACGAAACCCAGCGCCTGGTGCAAAAACTGGTGGGCATGGGCATCAAGGACCTGGCCATCGTCTACCTGGACAACGGCTTCGGCAAGGAAGTGCTGGCCGACGCCGTGGCTGCGCTGCAGGCCCAGGGCGCCAAGGCAGTGACGCAGGTGGCACTGGCCACCGACGGCAAAAACCTCAATGAGGTCGTGAGCCAGGTCAGCGCCGCCAAGCCGGCGGCCGTGTTGCTGGGCACGGCCGGCGCCGCTTCGGTGGGCCTGATCGCCGCGCTCAAGAAGGCTTCACCCATGCTACCGGTCGCGGGCCTGAGCGTCACGCTCACCGCTGACGGCCTCAAGAGCCTGGGCGCGGCGGGCTCTGGCCTGGCGCTGACCATGGTGTTCCCCGACCCGTACCGCGCCAAGACCCAGGTGGTGCGCGATTACCAGGCCGCCATGCGCGCCATCGGCCAGCAGGAGTTTTCGCTCGGCAGCCTGGAGAGCTATGTCAACACCCGTGTGCTGGCCGAGGGCCTGGAACGCGCCGGCCGCGAGGTGACCCGCGCCAAGCTGCGTACCGCGCTGGGCAGCGTGCAGAAGTTCGACCTGGGTGGTTTCAGCGTGGACTACGCTGCCGCCTCGCCTTTTGTCGGCTCGAAATATGTGGACCTGGGCGTGCTGGGCGCCGGCGGCCGCTTTCTCGGCTAAACCGCCACGGCGCGAATCAAAAAGCCCCGGCCAGTCGATGGACTGGCCGGGGCTTTTTCATGAGACAGGCAGGTCTCGGGTCACTTTTTTTTATCCTTCTTCAGGATCGAACATCGAGATGCCGCCGAGGGCCGCCGTTACCGGGACTTCATCCTGTAGCACATCCCAATGCTCAGCCAGCTTTCCATCTTCAATCCGAAAGACATCAACCACCACCTGCGGGGCGTCCGCCCAGCCGCGGATGCGGCCATGGATAGCGACCAGATCGCCTTCAGCGACGATCAGGCCGGGTTCGTAGTAAACGGTCCGCGACAGATTGGCGACGAGCGCCTTCAACGCGTTGCGCCCCTGGGGAATGTTGGGGTTGTGCTGGATGTAATCTGGCGCATAAAGGCGATCCACGGCCGATGCGTCGTGACGCTGAAACAGTGAGGTCATTGCCTCAAGCACCAGCGCCTTGTTGCGCTGAGGACGATCGTCGAACATGCGGTCAGCGGGCCGGGTGACCGAAAACGTCCCGCGCATTCGCAAAAACTTGCCGCCAGGCAGCGTGGCGTGCGAGTGGATGAGGTCGCGATCGTAGTCCTGAACATTCGTGACCGTCGCGCCGTCCTTCTCCTGCCAGCTCACGCAGAAGAGGCTGTTTCCGAGTGGAACGACCTGAATGTCGACGGTCTCGGAGCGGGCGAAGGGCCCCTCCTTGATGTCGAACCTCAATTGCGCAGCGGACAGCAGCGTGAGATGGACCTGGAAGTCCGGATAAGAAACCTCCATTTGCAGTCCAACGGGAAAACGATCCAGTGACATCTGAAGGTCCTTATTTTTTTGTGGTGCGCGATAGGCTCGTCATCAGGGATGAAGAGGCTCGACAAGCGAATCTCCTCATCCCGTTCAGGTCATCCCGCGTTGGCAGGCACAGGCGTGTTCAAGAGCTGCTGCTCCCACAGGAAAGCGATACCGCTGCCGCCCGCGTGCTGGATGATCACTTGCGTCAGTGCGGCAGCACTTTCGGCCCGGGCCCAGTCGCGCTGCCATTCGGCCGCCAGCGCCAGCCAGGTCATCATGTTCGCGCCGGCGGCGATCATGCGCTGGATGGCGACCTGATGGGCCTCGACGGAAACGGCGCCCGACGCATCGGTGATCACGGTCACGTCCCAGCCTTCGCCGAGGGCCTGGATGACCGGCATCGCGACACACACCTCGGTCCACAGGCCGGCGATGATCAGCTGTTTGCGCCCCGTCGCCTTCACCGCGTCCACCACCTTCTTGTCCTGCCAGGTGTTGATGAACGTGCGATCGATCACCTCCTGGCCGGGGAACACATCGGTGATCTGGGGAAAGAGCAGTCCGCCCCTTTCAGCGATCACTGACGTCAGGATGGTGGGGACGCCGAAGGCCTTGGCGGCCTTGGCCAGACCCGCCGTGTTGTTGATCACCATCTGCGGTTCGTGACTGTTCACGTTCGCGAGTTGGTAGGGCTGGTGGTCGATCAGAACGAGTACGGAGTCTTCCGGACGAAGAAGCGAAGCAAGGCCGTTACGAAAAGTCATGGGTGAATCCTTTGTTGCCGTTGTGAGGGGATGGTTTCGGGGGAGCCTGCGCAAGCGGCGGCATCCCTGACGGCTATTTTGCTGTTCCCCTTCCCGATGCGGTAGTACCATTTGGTGGCGAGCTGTGTCGCGAAATGAGGAACACCGAAATGGACATCGAGGAGCTGCAGACCTTCGTGGAAGTTGCTGATGCCGGGGGAATTTCGCCTGCCGCACTCCGGCTCGGCGTCGCCAAGTCGATCGTCAGCCGCCGGCTCTTTCGGCTTGAAGCGGAACTGGGCGTTCAGTTGCTTGCGCGATCCACCCGCGGAGCTGCTCTCACAGAAGCCGGGGCCACATTCCGGGACTATGCAGCGCGGGTCTGCGCGGAGATCGACGTGGCCAAGGAAATGATCCTGCCCGCCGCCGGTGAGCTTCGCGGACGCTTGCGAATTGCTGCGCCGCTTTCTTTCGGCCCGACTCACTTTGCTCTCGTACTGGCGGAAATGGGACGACGCCACCCTCAACTGCAGATCCAGACCTGCTACAGCGACCGCTTCGTTGATCTCATCGCGGAGGGTTACGACTGTGCGATTCGGGTTGGCTATCTTCCCGACTCCAACATGATTGCAAGACGCATTGGCCCGATCTATGGGAAGCTCGTCGCAAGTCCGGACTATGTCAAGGCGCATGGATCGCCTGAGACACCTGAAGAGCTCGTCGCCCACGAGGCTCTCATGCAGGGCACCGAAGCCTGGCAACTCACGGATGGCGACAAGATCATCACGGTTCGCCCACAGGGGCGCTTTAAGGCCGACAACGGTACAGCGTTAGTCGCCGCGGCGGCAGCAGGACTCGGCATCGCCTACTTGCCCGACTGGCTCACCCATGAACATGTGGCCTCCGGGGCACTCGTGCCGGTCATGACGCGTCATCCACCTCCTCCGGCAGGTGCTTATGTCATCCGGCCGCCAGGTCAGCATCCCGCGCGGAAGATAAGGGTCCTCACCGAACTCCTGATCGAATATTGCGACCGCTTTCCGCCCCCTGCGGGAGCTTCCCAAGGCTTATGCGTCAAATCGGCCTCTAGCCCATACGCTGCATGCGCTAATAGCTCCTGAAATGATAGCAATTGCCAGGCGGCCAGAGGCGCCCGGGAGCGGCTAAACCTCAGCGCTTGCGGTTGAGCAATGCGTACAGCAGGATGGCGCCAAACGTGGCGGTGCCGATACCGCCCAGGGCAAACTGGCCGAAGCGCAGCGTGAAATCGCCCGTGCCCAGCACCAGGGTGATCGCCGCGACGATCAGGTTTTTGTTGTCTGAGAAGTCCACTTTGTTGTCGACCCAGATCTTGGCGCCGGCCACGGCGATCAGGCCGAACACCACGATGCTCACGCCGCCCATCACCGGCAGCGGGATCGCCTGGATCAGCGCGCCGAACTTGGGGCTGAAGCCCAGCAGCACGGCGATCAGCGCCGCCACCACGAACACGGCGGTCGAGTAAATCTTGGTCGCGGCCATCACGCCGATGTTTTCCGCGTACGTCGTCACGCCCGTGCCGCCCGCGCCGCCCGAAACGATGGTGGCCACACCGTCGCCGATGAAGGCGCGGCCCATGTACTGGTCCAGGTTCTTGCCCGTCATGGCCGTCACTGCCTTGATGTGGCCCAGGTTTTCCGCCACGAGGATGATGGCGACCGGTGCGATCAGCAGCATGGCGTTGAGTTCAAACACCGGCGCCGTGAAGCCGGGCATGCCCACCCACGCGGCATTGGCGATGCCCGAAAGATCCATGGGCTTGCCCAGGCCGAGGCCGTTGGTCAGCACCGCGTAAATCACGCTGGCCACGATCAGCCCGACCAGGATCAGCAGGCGCTGCACCATGCCGCGTGTCATCACCGCTACCAGGGCCACGCTCACAAACGTCACCACCTGCATCCACGAATCGAAATTGCTGGACGCCATGTTCTTGATGGGAATGCCGGCCAGGTTCAGCCCGATCACGGCCACCACGGCGCCGGTGACGACGGGCGGCATAAAGCGTTCTATCCAGCCGGTGCCCACCGACTGCACGATGACGCCGATGAGGGTGTAGAGCACGCCGCAGGCGATGATGCCGCCCAGCGCCACGCCCAGGTTGGTGTTGGGGCCCTTGCCGGCGTAGGCCGTGGCGGCAATCACGACACCGATGAAGGCAAAGCTCGAGCCGAGGTAGCTGGGCACCTTGCCGCCGGTGATGACAAAGAAGATCAGCGTGCCGATGCCGCTCATCAGGATGGCGATGTTGGGGTCAAACCCCATCAAAATCGGTGCCAGCACGGTGGCGCCGAACATGGCGATCACGTGCTGCACGCCCATGACCGCGGTTTGCGGCCAGGGCAGGCGTTCGTCCGGCGCGATGACGCCCCCCTGCTGCAAGACCGCGCTGCTTTTTTCCGTCCAGTCAAACATTCCCATCACTCACTCCTCTTTGTAAAGTGAGGCAATGCTAGGGGGAATGCCTGCTCCGCACAAGAGCGGCTGTCAGGTTCTCAGGCCAGGAACGCGGCAACCTGCCGCAGCACCTCGTCGTCCTTGAGGATCTTGCGGTGGCCCAGCCCTTCGGTGGCCAGCAGCCGCGCGCCGGCAATCGTCTCGCTGTAGGCTACGCCGTCGGCAAAGCGGTTGATGCTGTCCTGCCGGTCATGCACCACCAGCGTGGGGAGCGTGATGCGCGGGCCCACCGCAGCGGGTTCAAACTGCGGCATCAGGATGCCCTCACGCGCCTCGATGCGCCGCTGCATCGCCGCCCGCGTCGATTCGGCCAGGCCAAACACATGGGCAAAAAGCCGCGTGTATTCCAGCGGTGAAGCCGGCGGCGCCAGCAACACCAGCCGCCCGGCGGCCAGGCCCCGGCTGGCGGCATAGGCACCGGCGTTGGCGGCCAGCGAATGCGCCACTATGGCGCGCAGCGTGTGGCCTTGCTGCAGCAGCCGGGCCGTCACGTACTCCAGCACGCGGGCAAATTGCGGCAGGTTGCTCACCGATCCGCGGCTGCGGCCGTGCGCCGGCATCTCGACGATCACGGGCCTCAGGCCCTGCGCGCTTAGTTGATCAGCCAGCGCCAGCATCTGGCCGGCATGCCCGCCCCAGCCATGCACCAGCACCACCACCGGCCCGGGTGGTGCAATGGGACGCGAGTACAGCGTGATGCCGGCGTCCTCAAACGGCCACTGCTCGATGTGCCAGTCGGGGCTCCATGTGCGGCGGCGGCTGATCCATTTGGGCGGCAATGGCGTGCCAAACAAGCGGTAAGCCGCGCGCACGGCCAGCGCCGGCCACAGCTGCTGCGATGCGCCCAGCCCCCAACGGAAAATCCGCGTCAGGGGGCTGGCGTTGTAGAAGGCCGAAGTGGCCTGCAGGGAAGTGCGTGTCATGGCGTTTCCTTTTCTTTTCTTCTCTTCCTTCTGGATGTCAGTACCAGATCCAGTCTTCGTTGCTGCGCGGCAAACTGCGCAGCGAAGCCAGAACCGCCTTGACGGCGCGAACGCCGAGAAACACGCCTAAACCAATGATCAGGATCAACATGATTTCCTCATTTCTCCGCACAGTCGTGCGAAATTAAAAGTTACCCAAACACTGAAAAAGGCACTGCTGCCCCTTTCGCCTTCTTGTCTCTTATTTATTAGGGCCTGTTAACACTATGTTTGCAAATGCGAATGGGGTGAGAAAGCCACCAATCAAGGCGCGTGACGACGCCCAGACTCTCGTCTGGGCTAGGAGCGCAACGCCGAGTGGCGGCTTTCTCACCCCATTCCCTCCGGGTTGCGATCAAAAAGGCCTTGCGCGGCGTTGCAAAGCCTTGACGGGGTTCACCCCGCCT